>OOAN01000215.1_pt1 | contig 47652 bp, 43 predicted proteins | sample 1671301 | NCBI WGS metagenome assembly OOAN01 (sample SAMN06348142, study PRJEB24527) | human gut metagenome | biome: human gut; feature: ankylosing spondylitis patient; material: feces | host: Homo sapiens | place: China | collected 2015-10
CGCCGTAGTGGCGCTGCCGGATAAAGGGCAGACCCACGGCGCTCTGGCGGGTGTGGTGGGTAATGGTGTAGGCCACCAGTGCCACCCCGCACTCCCGGGCCACCTGCTCCATCACCTGCGTTTTGCCAATGCCCGGAGGGCCCATCAGCAGGATGGGGCGCTGCCGGATGGCGGGAATGGCGTATTCGCCCAGCGCATCCTTGGCAAGGTAGGCTTTTACGGTATGCTCGATCTCTTCTTTGGCACGTTTGATATTCATAATGATTTCCCCTCTTGTCAGGAGTTGTTCAGTTCGCGGTACAGGTCATCCTCTTCGGCCAGAGCGTCCGCAAGGGCGCTGGCCGGGCGGGCTACCGCACCGGTAAATTCTTCTTCGTCCAGTACCACCTTCATCGCCCACGGCGGCACATTGGCATCATCGAACCGCTCCCCTAAAAACAGGAAGGCGGTATCGTAGCCGGGACGCCGCGCCGGGTAGGTGCCCATGCCGTCGGTGAAGTACAGCAGGCCGCGCAGGTTCGAAAACTTCTTTTCGGCGCAAAGCTGATCCACATATGCAAAGGCCGGACGGAAGTCCGTTCCGCCGCCGCCCCGCAGCTCAAAGTGATTCATGGCGTGGATGAGTTCATCCTCGTTGCGGATGAGGATATCCTGCCGCACGGCGTTGTCAGCCTGAATCAGGTGCAGGTTCATGCGGTGGAAAAAGTTTTCCCGCCCTTTCAGCAGGGTGTAGGTCTCGGCCAGAAAGGCGCGCACCAGCTCACCGGAGGTGGAGTAACTGGTATCAATGACCAATGCCAGCTCCTCAATTTTTTTGCTTTCCCGGCTTTCCAGCGGCTCGATGAGGGGCAGGTTGCCGTACACCGAAAGGCCGTAGGTATAAAAGTTCAGGTCAAACTCGTCCGGGTCCAGCTTTACCTCCTCGCGCAGGACGCAGAACCGGCGCAGAAAGTCCTTGTAGCTGCGGCGGCTGCGGTTGGCGGCTTTTACCTGCTGCTTCAAGGCATCGGTGCCCTCGCCCGCCTCTTTATCCCGCAGGTCCAGCTCGGTCTGCATCCGCTCCCCGATCTTCTGCCACGTTTTCTGCGGCAGAGGGGTGGGCATCTGCTGGGGCTGCTCCGGGGCATCCTTCGGCCACAGGCGGTGGTCATCGGTGACGAACTCCCGCTCCAGCTGCCGCAGCACGCCGGGCGTCTGCCGGGTGAGCCAGCGGTACACCGGCGCTGCCGCCACCACCTTTTCCTCGGCGGTGATCTGCCGGTAGGCGTTCTGCCGCACATAGGTGAGCGGGCGCATCACGCTTTTGCGCTGTAAGCTGTCAATAACGTTTTCCACCGCGATATCGCACGCAAGGCTCCACAGCTGCGGCTCCCGGCGGCCTTTCAGCCACAAATGCCGGAATATGCAGTGGAAGATGGTGTGCAGATACAACCGGTTGAGATATTTCGGGTTCTCCTGATAAAGCTGCAGCAGGCGCTGCGGCTGATAATACAGGATCTGTCCGTCCGTGGCCAGCACCCGGCAGCGCTCGTCCGGGGCGGGGGTCAGGGCGCTGAGTGCCATATCCAGAAACCGGAAGTCCAGATACAGCCCGCTGCGCACCACCGCCAGTACCTCGCCGCCCATGCGCGCCTGCCACTCCTCGTGGGTCTCCGGCCGCCGAGACTGGAAGGGCTTGCGGGGGTCGAAAAATTTTTCCTTTGGCAACGTGTGGTCACCTCTCAAAAATCAAAATCGTACCGCTGCTTTTTGGGCTGGGGAGCATATTTTTTGTGCTCCGCATCTGCCAACAGGGCGGCAGCAGCGGCGTTTTCTGCCTTGGCGGCAAGGGCGGCGGCGGACGCAAAAGCGGCTTTATCCAGCACGTCCAGCGCCAGCAGGGCGCGGATGCTGTCGGTATCCTGTGCCTTTAAAAGGCGGGCGAACACCCGGTCGGTGTTGGCTGCCAGAAACGCCCGGTAGTGCCCGGCGGCAGCTTCGGTCAGCTGCCACGGATACCGCAGGCGGGCAAAGCAGAGCATGGCCATAATGGCGGCGTCATCGGCATCGTGCCCCTGCGGGAAGATAGCGTCATATTCTGCGGGGAGGAATTTATTGTCGAGAAAACACTGCCTGTAATGGTATCCCTGCCCGGAAAAGGTGTGCAGCAGGATGTGGGCGGGGGTCTCCTCAATATCCTCCCAGTAGGCAGGGTACCACAGCGCCGCCAGCGGTGCGGGGGCATCGGCGGGCCAGAACTGTGCCTGCACCGCCTCGGTGATGTTGTTCACCAGTGCAAACAGCCCGGTGGGCTGCTCCGGTGCGGCCTGCACCCGCAGGGTCTCCAGCGCGAAGCAATTCAGAAACACATCGCTGCCCACAGTAAGTCCCCCGCTGCCCACGGTGAGCAGGCGCAGGCTGCGGCAGTTGTAAAAGGCACAGCTGCCAATGACCTGAACGCTGTCCGGCAGAGTGACTTCCTCCAGAAAGCTGCCGCACACCGGGTGCAGTTCTTCTTCGTCCGCTGCCGGGGCGTCAAGGTCAAAATCGTACCGGCGGGCGGGCTTTTGCCCCACCGCCTGCCCAAACGCCCGGGTCAGCCGCACCGTGCCGTCTGCGCTTACTGCGTAGCGGCACAGGGCATCCGGCGCAGGCAGGCTGCGGGGCTTTTCCGAGAAGCAGTAGTCGCCCAGCTCGGTCAGGGCAAGCCTGCCGCCCGCCGGGGCGGGCAGAGTGCCCGGCAGCGCCACGCAGGGCGCTGTGCCATACACCCGCACCAGCCGTGCTGTATCTGCCGAAAGGGGCAAGATATCCAATATCAGTTCGTTTGCCTGTTCCACCATGCTGCGACCTCGTTTTTCTGCATTTCATTCAGCTTTCAGTATACCGCGAACAGGGGGTGATTGTCCAGTGCGCAAAAAGATTTGAACGGGTCTGTGCAACGGGGCGCGACACCCGGCGGCTCTGCCGGTGCTCCCCTTTTGTCACATCTCGTTCAAGTTCTCTGCCCCGCCGGTGCTGTTAAACGGAATTGCAGGATAAAACAAAAAAGACAGCTATCAAAAGCTGTCTTTCTTGTGGTGCAGTAAAGCAATCCAAATCCGAACCATTTCCCTCGGATGCAACTTCTGTCGCTTCTCCAAAGGTGACGGTCTGTGTTCCTTCTTTATAGTTGAAGGTTATCAAAACCTTATCATCATACAGGTAAATCGCATTGATGAAGGTATCCACCAGTGCCTGCCGCTGGTCTTTCAGGCTCATGTCCAGCTTGCGGAACCGCCGCAGCCAAAAGCGAATGAACTCCTCTGTGACCTTGGGCTTTGCCAGCTTTTCTTCCGCAATGCGGGCTTCAAGCTCACGCTTGGTTTCTTCGAGCTGCTCCAACCTCTCCTTGGTTGAACTGGTCAGGATACCCGCCTGAATCGCATTGAGCATATTCTGGATACCCGATTCCGCATCCCGGAGCTGCTTCTCATAAAGCGGGATGTTGGTGTTTTCTTTATCCTGCAATTCCATGACCTTGGCGATGATGGATTCCATAGCGGCATCGTCCCGGACAAGCTGCATGGTCTGGTTGACCACCAGATCTTCCAACCACTGTTTGCGGACAGTTTTCTTCTTACAGCCCTTCTTCTTTTTGGCAGTCGCACATTTATAATAGCGGTGGACTTCTCCCGTCCGGCTCGTGCCGCTTTCACCAAACATCAGTGCACCGCAGTAGCCACAGTGCAGCTTGGTGGTGAGCAGGTAGTCATCCTCTGCCTTTCTACGGGCAGGGGCTTTCTTGTTTTTCAACATCTTTTCCTGTACATCGTTGAAAAGCTCTGCGGACACAATGGAGGGAATCGCATCGGGAATCAAAACATCACGATATTTCAGCTCCCCGATGTAGCGGCGATTGTTCAGCATATGCTGAATAACATTGAAGCTCATCGGCCCACCGCGCTTGTTTTTGATACCTTTTTCGTTCAGCCAATCCCGAATTTCTCGCATGGTCTGGCCGTCGTTGTACCGCTGGAAGGTTTCTGCTACAAAAGGTGCGGTGAGAGGGTCAATTTCAAAGCGGCGGTCTGCATTGATAGTGTAGCCGAAAGGGATAGCACCGCCAGAGAACTTGCCTTTCAGGGCGTTTTCCGTCATGCCGCGAATGACCTTTTCGGACAGGTCAGCGGAATAATATTCCGCATAGCCTTCAAGCACCGATTCCAGAATGATGCCTTCCGGGCCATCCGAGATGACCTCGGTAGCCGACATGAGCTTGACACCGTTCTTCTTCAGCTGAGTTTTATACCGGGCACTATCGTAGCGGTTCCGGGCAAAGCGGTCAAGCTTCCAGACCAGTACAATGTCAAACAGCTTCTTGTCGCTGTCCTTTATCATCTGCTGGAACTCCGGGCGGTTGTCCGTTTTTGCAGAGATTGCCCGGTCAATATAGTGTTTGACCACCGTAAGGTCGTTCTTCTCCGCATAGGCGGTGCATTCCCGGATCTGGCCCTCGATGGATTCTTCGCGCTGGTTGTCACTGGAATAGCGGGCATAGATCACGGCGGTCATGGCAAGCACCTCACTTTATACATCATTCAAAGCATTGTTTCGTATAATGTATATACCACAGATTTATAGATTTGTAAAGACTTACATTCGAGAGCGGATTCAGCTCAGCACACTTTCTGGGATACAAAAGCCTTCCATAAAACAGGAAAGTCCAAAAATCGTGCAGAAAATGTAAAACAGTTTTATCCCAATATTGAATATCTATCCAAAACAAAAAGTAAAGATAGACAAAATTTTAACGGTGGATTTGGTCAACTATTCTAAAACTCAGGATAACGGTCGGCTTTTTCATACATGCCATTGGATATTGTGTGCAAAAAGAACGTTCCTTCATTGAGCATTGTGAACAATAAAAAATAGAGCAACACAGAGGATACAGTTTTGTGCAAATCCATGTCATAATAATCAGAGAAAAAGAGAAGTCGTTCATGATAAGATTGGTGTGTCAGAACAAAGATTCTGCTATCCGGAGAGCAGAGCCTTTGAAAACAGGATATTCCAATTTATGAAAGGAAAGCACTATGAAGTCGATTGACGTATTTTGCCATCTGATGCCGCCTGAATATGCGAAGATCTGTATGGCAGAAGCTCCCAACAAATCGCATATGTTTGTCCGTGCACTGAAAGTCCCTTCCATGTCCAACATGGAAAGTCGGAATGAGGTGCTGAAAGAATTCCCCGGTTACAAGCAGATTCCCAACATCGTGTCGCCTCCGGTTGAAACTTTTGCTGGACTGGACAAGTCCCCCAGGCTGGCAGCAATCGGCAATGATGAAATCAAAAAAATCGTCGAGGCTAACCCGGAATTCTACGAAGGCTTCATCGCTGGAATCCCGTTCAATAACGTGCAGGCATCGGTTGAAGAAATCAAGCGTGTCAAAGATATGGGTGCAAAGGGCATTCAGATTTACACTCATATGAATGGGGAAGCCATTGACACAGAAAAATATTGGCCGATTTATGAAGCCTGTGAAAAGTACGATTTGCCGATCCTTATTCACCCGGTGGGTGGTCAGATGGTTCCGGAGTTTCCGACGGAAGAACGTTCTAAATATGAGCTGTGGTTCACAATTGGCTGGCCCTATCAGACCACGGTTGCCATGATGCGTCTGGCATTCTCTGGAATTTTTGAGGACTTTCCCAACATTAAAATCGTGACCCATCATGTTGGTGCAATGATTCCCATGCTCGAAGGTCGTATTGAAAATGGTCTGAAGATGTATGGCGGACGCACTGCGCCTGAGCTGAGGGATGAGCTGACCCACACAAAAATGAAGGGTGCGCCCATTGATACGATTCGTAAGTTTTATGCGGACACTGCTTCCTTTGGCTCCACATCTGCCATTCGAGCTGGTATTGATTTCTTTGGTGTGGATCATATCGTGTTCGCTACCGACATGCCTTTTGACCCGGAACAGGGTCCCGGTTACATTGACCGTACCTTGAAGTGCATTGACGAACTGAATCTGAACGATGCAGACAAAGCGGCAATTCTGCATGGTAATGCACAACGGTTATTCCATGTGTGAGGAGGAATAAATATGGCAACGTTGATTTCGGTTCTTACAAATCAATTCTTTCTGATCTTTTTGGCGATTGCGCTCGGTTTGGCACTGGGCAAAATCAAAATCGGAAATTTTTCTCTTGGCGTTTCCGGCGGCATCTTTTCTGGTATCGTGATTGGCTTCATCGCTCAGACTTGGGCAAAGGGTGTACAGGAGGGCGAACTTGGCTACTCCAGTGCAACGAGTGTGCTTAAGACTGGTGTTGTCAGCAATCTGTTCTTTACATTCTTTCTGATGCTGTTCCTTGTCTCCATCGGCATGAAGGTGGGCAGCGGAATTGGTGCAATCTTCAAAAAATATGGCATCAAATTTGTTATCATCGGTGCGATGATCCCTGTTATTTCGATGATCGTCTCGCTGGTTGCGTATCATTTCGTTCTGAAGGGAAGTCCTTCTGTTACTGAATTTGAAACCATCGGTATGTTTGCCGGTGCTATGACTTCCACACCCGCTTACGGCACAGCACTGGATGCAGCTGGCCATGTTGTTTCCGGAGAAGCACTGGAAGCAGCCTCGTCTGCAATCAGTCTTGGGTATACCGTTGCATTCCCAATCGGCGTTCTGGTAATCGTTATTATGATCTCTTTTCTGCCAAAGCTCTTCGGCATTGATGTGGCCGCTGAGAAAGCCGCATACGAGCTGGAGCTGCAGTCAGATGTCTCGAACGAGAAAAAGCTGAAAGACGGTCCTCTGGATTTCATGGTTCTTGCCTTTGTCGCAGCGATCGGTATTCTCATCGGCAACATCAAAATCCCTCTTGGCAGTTTTGGAGAGTTTTCTCTTGGTGCTGCGGGCGGTATTCTGGTCTCTGCGCTTGTGTTCAGCTATATTGGCAAAATCGGTCCTGTCAACTTCCGTATGGATCAGAAAGCACTCGGTACGCTGTATCAGACTGGCCTGACATTCTTTATGGCAGTTGTTGGTCTGCGCTACGGTTACGATGTGGTCAATTCCCTGATGGGTTCGGGTCTGCAGTTGGCAATCGTTGCAATCTTTGTGGAAGCAATCGCGGTGCTCATTGCTTTCATCATTGGTCACAAGGTCTTTAAGATCAACTGGATCATTCTTAGCGGTGCGATTGCTGGCGGCTGTACTTCTGCACCGGGACTGGGTGCTGCAATCAGTGCCACTGGCTCCGAGGAACCCACCGCAGGTTACGGCGCAGCACAGCCTTTTGCGATTCTGGCAAATGTTTTGCTCGCCACATTGTTCTTTAATATTGTATAATAGACTTAACCGCAGACAGAAAGAGAAACTGCAACGTTAAGGAGAAATACTTATGGAAGATGTCCGGATTGAACACAGATATAACGCGTCTCATTTCAAACTCGATAACCATTATGAGAATGTCTACCAGATGCTGCTTATTACAAATGGTCGCATCCGCTATCGGGTAGGGAACAAAACCTACGAGACTGGTCGCGGCGGTGTGATTGTATTGAACACACTGGAAGAGCATGAGCTGGAGGTGTTGGAGTATCCCTATGAGCGCTACCTGATCCGTGTTCAGCCGGACTTTTTCCAGAATGAAGTAAAATATCCGGAAGTGATTGCAGCGTTTATCAAGAGGCCTCCTAATTTCTCTCATCTTCTCACGGTGTCGGAGCCGATCTGGAATTATCTGTACGATATCGTTCTGGAAATGGAACGAGAGTACAACAACAAGAAAAAATACTGGGAACTTTATGTAGGAGCCGATTTGCGCCGGATATTCATAATAATCTACCGTGAATGTGCAGATATCATGGCAATGAAAGTCGGACACAGCGTTACAGTGGCATATAACATTATGAATTACATCAACCATCATTTTACTGAGGAAATCACGGTTGATAAAATTGCCGCAGAGCTATTTCTGAACAAAAACTACATTGCTCATGTGTTCAAGGATGAAACCGGTCACACGCTGATCGGATATGCGATCCTTCTGCGCATCAACCGTGCAAAGATACTTCTGACGAAAACAGACAAAAGTATCACGCAGATTGCCGCAGAATGTGGATACGATGATTTTACTTATTTTTCCCGGCAGTTCAAGAAATCCACCAACATGACACCCAGAGATTACCGCAAAGAGTACGCAGATCATGGTGAAGCTGAAGAATAACAACGTACAGGAACTCTTTCCGCCTGCCCAGATTTATGAGGTAACATACAAATGTCACATGAAAGATTTCACTACAAATCGCTTGCTGAAGTGAAAGAAAAGGCTTCGGAACTGGGTGTTTCGCTTCCATTTGCCGAAGACACCACAATTCTGGCACAGCCGCTGAAGGTGCGTGATATCACATTCCCGAATCGTCTGGGCATCGCACCCATGGAAGGCGCCGATTCCACACCGGCAGGTGCGCCGTCTGATTATACGATTCGCCGTTATGTCAATGAAGCAATTGGCGGAAGTTCGGTGATCTGGTTTGAGGCTATCTCCATTGTGGAAGAAGGCCGCTCATCCAAAACGCAGCTGCTCCTGACCCGCGATACGCTGGATGAGTTCAAAAAAATGACCTCCGCTGTGAAGGAAGCAGGATTAAAAGCCAACGGTTATGCACCCTATCTAATCATGCAGGCAAATCACAGCGGTCGTTACTCTAACCCCGATAACAAGCCTGCCCCGATGATCGCTTACCGTCACCCGATTCTTGAGCAATATCGCGCAGCGGATGATTCCTGCATCGTAACGGATGATTATCTGAAGAGCTTGGAAGAAAAGTTTGGTGAAGCATCTGCCCTTGCAAAAGAAGCAGGATTCGATGCAATCGACATCAAGAGCTGCCATGGCTACCTGCTGGCAGAGCTTTCCTCTGCTTATAATCGCCCCGGCGAATATGGTGGATGCTTTGAAAATCGTTTTCGTCTGCTAAAAAATGGCATTCGCGCGGCAAAGGTTCACGAAGACGAGAGCTTCATGGTCACTGCCCGCGTTGGCATCTATGACGGTTATGCCTACCCGTGGGGCTTTGGTGTCAGTCCGGAAAGCGGTGAAACACCTGACCTGACGGAGCCTGTCCGCCTCGTGCGGGAGTTGCACGATGAACTGGGCCTGGACATGGTCAACTTGACGATGGGAAATCCCTATGCCACCACGCATGTTACCCGCCCTTTTGATTTCGGCAAATATGAGCCGGATGAACACCCCTTTGTGGGTCTTTCCCGGATGATCCATGGCATCGGTGAGGTAAAAAAAGCTGTTCCTGCAATGACCGTCTGGGCATCCGCTCCCAGTTATCTGCGCGCCTATGCAGACTTGTTCACTGCCGGTGCAGTTGAACAGGGATTGTGTGATGGTATGCTGTTTGGTCGCATGGCATTTGCCGATCCGGATTTTGCAAATGAAATCGTCAAAAAAGGCCGCATCGACCCCAACCGTGTTTGCCTGACCTGCGGAAAGTGCGGAGACTTAATCCGCGCCCACAAGCCTACCGGCTGTGTGATCCGCGACAATAAGACGTTTATGCCCTTTTACAAGGAATTTCTCGAAATCAAAAAGACACAGCCTGCAAATTTCCGTGGCTGAGAAAGGATGCTTCTTATGAAAAAGACCGCAGTCGTTACAGGTTCCAGCCGCGGCATTGGTTTTGCGATTGCAAAACAGCTGGGCATGGATGGATATAATATTGTGATGGTCGCTACCGGGTTGCAGGAAAAGAATCAGGCGGCTCTGGATGAGTTGCAAGCCCTCGGCATTGCCTGTGCCTATGTGCAGGCAAATATCGGGAATCAGGAAGATCGTCAGAAGATTCTGGATGGTGCTCTGGCTGCATTTGGCCGCGTGGATGTACTGGTCAACAATGCGGGCGTAGCTCCGAAGGTCCGGGCAGATCTGCTTGACATGAGCGAAGAAAGTTTTGACTATGTTGTGGGAATCAATACCAAGGGCAATATGTTCCTGACACAGTTGATTGCAAAACAAATGATTCAACAGGAACCTTTGGATGGCCGCAAGGGTGTGATCGTCAACGTATCCAGTTGCAGTTCGGTCGTATCTTCTACCAATCGTGGTGAATACTGCGTGTCCAAGGCTGGAATCTCGATGCTGACGACTCTGTATGCAGACCGTCTGGCAGCCGAAGGAATTCTGGTCAACGAGGTACGCCCCGGTGTGATCGCCACAGACATGACCAGCAAAGTACAGGGTAAGTACGACAATCTGATTGAAAAAGGAACCTTCCCCATTGCGCGCTGGGGAACACCGGAGGATGTAGCCGGTGCGGTCAGTCTGCTGTGCAGCGACCGTCTGCGGTATACTACGGGCAACTATATCGACGTAGACGGCGGTTTCCATATTCAACGCCTGTAAAAAGGAGAATCCTATGGAAAACGAAATTTTCCGCGTTGGTAACGATACTGCAAGGGTTTACCGTTGCAATACAGCTGTTGTCGGCAGCGGTGCGGCAGGATTCAATGCAGCTGACCGCCTTTGGAAACTGGGACAGCACGATATTCTGCTGATTACAGAAAACCGGATCGGTGGTACCAGCCGCAACACAGGAAGCGACAAGCAGACCTATTACAAGCTGACACTTTCCGGCGGCGACCCGGACAGTGTGCGTGAAATGGCACAGACGCTTTATGAGGGCCGCTGTGTAGATGGTGACATCGCATTGTGCGAAGCTGCGCTTTCTACACAGTGCTTCCTGAAACTTGTTGAACTTGGTGTGCCGTTTCCTCGGAATCGGTATGGCGAATATATCGGCTATAAAACGGACCATGATCCACGCCGCCGTGCTACCAGTGTTGGACCGTACACCAGCAAACAGATGACCGAATGTCTGGAACGTGCCGTACAAAATGATGGTGTACCTGTACTGGACAAAATGCAGGTCATTCGTGTGCTGAGTGAGAATGATACTGTTTGCGGACTGCTTTGCCTGAATGCTGCGGCGCAGGATGATGCTGAACGCTTTGTGCTGATCCGCTGTAAAAATGTGATCTACGCGACCGGTGGCCCAGCAGGAATGTATGCAGACAGTGTATATCCGTTCAGCCAATACGGTGCAACAGGATTGGCATTAGAGGCGGGGGCAAAAGGAAAAAATCTGACAGAATGGCAGTATGGCCTTGCTTCTGTTGCGCCGCGCTGGAATGTTTCAGGTACTTATATGCAGGTGTTGCCGCGCGTCTATTCCACAGAATCAGACGGCAGTGACGAAAAAGAATTTCTGATGGATTTCTTCAACGATGTCCACGATATGCTCAGCAAACTGTTTTTGAAAGGCTATCAGTGGCCGTTTGATGTTCGCAAAGTGGCAGATGGAAGTTCTATCATTGATATTCTGGTTTACCTTGAAAGCTGCAAGGGCCGCAGGGTTTTTCTGGATTACCGTACAAATCCTGTGAGTGGAGCATTCGATTATAAGTCCCTGCTGCCAGAAGCAAGGGCTTATCTTGAAAAAGCGGGAGCCTGTTTCGGTACACCAATCGAACGTCTGGCACACATGAACCAACCTGCAATCGACTTCTATCGGGATAAAGGCGTGGATCTGTACACTCAGCCGCTTGAAATCGCTCTCTGTGCGCAGCACAACAACGGCGGATTGGGAATCGACTGCTGGTGGCAGACCAATGTAAAAAGTCTGTTTGCCGTAGGCGAAGTGGCAGCCAGCCATGGCGTTTACCGTCCGGGCGGCACTGCATTGAATGCCGGACAGGTTGGCAGCACCCGTGCAGCGCAATATATTGCGGCGCGTTGTCAGGGAGAGGCTCCGGACTGCTTTGATACGGCAGCTGCGTCGGCACTGAAAGAAATGAGTGAACTGGCAAATTCCTGCACGGCAGAAACCGGCAATGTGCGGACATTATGGAAACAGGCTTCTGCCGCTATGAGCCGCTGCGGAGCGGCAATCCGTGATGAAGAACAGATTCGTGAATACTGCAAGGTCGTACAGACGCAACTGAAAAATTTTCACACGATCGTGAGGGTTTCCAATCGCGGAGAACTCGCAATGGCGTATCGGCTGCGCGATATGCTTCTGAGTCAACAAGCCTACCTGACAGCGATGGTGGATTACAGAGCACATGGTGGAAAAAGTCGGGGCAGTGCGCTTTACACCGACAGGAAAAATGGAACAAAGCCATTTGCACAGCTTCCAGATACGTTTACGTTCGCGCTGGATAAAAACGAACAACCGCTGATTCAGGAATTGCGGTACGAAAATGGTATTTGCAAAACCGACTGGAGAGAGCCGCGCCCTATCCCGGAGGATGATGATTTCTTTGAAAATGTATGGCGAAGCTATCGTGAAACAGGAAATATCCAATAATATACTGGATATCGACTGAATCTATGGTGTTGAACTTCGGCATAAAAAATTCAAACGCTCTGAATTGATTTGACGAGAGGTTTATACGATGGGCTTTTTAACTGGAAAAACTGCAATCATTACAGGTGCAGGACGTGCTGTTCTGCAAGATGGAAGCTGCGGCTCCATCGGCTATGGAATCGCCACAGCTTATGCCAAAGAGGGTGCAAACCTTGTTATCACTGGTAGAAATCTGAAAAAGCTGGAAGATGCCAAGCAGGAGCTGGAAGGCAACTACGGAATCAAAGTCCTGCCCGTGCAGGCGGATGTCTGTGCAGGCGGGGACAATGAAGCTGTCGTTGCAAATGTTGTCCGACAGGCTGTGGATGCTTTTGGTGGGATTCAGGTGCTTATCAACAACGCACAGGCATCGGCTTCCGGAGTACCGTTGGCACAGCACACCACGCAACAGTTTGATCTGGCCCTTTACTCTGGCCTTTATGCAGCGTTCTATTATATGAAAGCGTGCTATCCCTACCTGAAAGAATCGCGTGGCAGCGTCATCAACTTTGCGTCCGGTGCAGGCTTATTCGGCAACTTCGGCCAAAGCGCCTATGCCGCCGCCAAGGAAGGCATTCGAGGGCTTTCCCGTGTTGCCGCAACCGAGTGGGGGCCGGATGGCATCAACGTCAACGTGGTATGTCCGTTGGCATGGACGGCCAAACTGGAGCAATTCCAGCAGGCTTACCCGGATGCTTTCAAAGCCAATGTAAAAATGCCGCCCATGGGGCACTACGGTGACGCCGAGCTGGAAATCGGTCGGGTCTGCGTCCAACTGGCAAGCCCTGATTTCAAATTCATGTCCGGTGAGACCCTGACCTTGGAAGGCGGTATGGGACAGCGCCCGTAAGGCCACAACTTCATCTTCTGCCACAGAACCCCGATACTGTACCGTTTTCTCCTTACTGTGCAGCATCGGGGTTCTCTATTGCAGGTCATACTTTTTCCACTTTACTGCCATAAATTTTCCAAAAGCCTCTTGACGAATTCTACATACCGTGGTATTTTTCTTGTAAATCCCACTGATTTTGTGGATTGGTTCAGATCCATCCACAAGATGTGGTCGTGTTCATTTTGAACACAGCCACAGAAAGTGGTTGGTTATCACCGTGAGACCCACCACTTCCGTGAGGAAAAGTCCACGAAAGAATTTACCGCCCCGCAACACACCCGATTCATTTTGCCGCCGATTCACCCGACAAAATCATCGCTGCGCTGCGTGGGCGGTATTTTTCTTTTTCACAAATAAAATCTTATGTAGTTGTTCAATCTTCTAAAATTCGTTTTTAGTTGTTGACTACACAACTATAAAGTGCTATTCTTGTGCTTGAAAGAAGCAGGTTGTAGTGTCCGCACTGCGTCCGGCTTTCTTCATACTGTACCTTGAATCTTACATAAGCCGTCTGAACGAGATACTGCGCCATGACCTCACACTTTCTGTGGGCGAGCCGGACAACGCCGCTGCAAAACAGGGGTAGGAACTGCGTTCGGTGGGAACGGTGACCATGAGCAGGGGCTTTGCCTTTTCACACGTTTTGCTCTGCAAAATTTTCAACGTGCATTGCGGTTCGACTTCTGAAATTTTCAGTGTTGCACGGAAAGGGCGAAAGCAAGTATCGACCTGTGGCCACAAATTTTCAATGCTTGAAAAATTGCTGTCCACTCAGTCATCCTTGTTGGGGAGTGCCTTCCCCAAACCCTGCTCTAGCTTCGCACCGTTGGTGCGAATGCGGCGTGTCGCATTACATAGCCCTCTCCATCCCGGAGCGGGCATTTATCATTTTCACAGGAGGTCGAATATGGCTGAAATGAAAAGTCCGAACGTACACGCAAAGAAGAACCGCAATGACACGCCGCAAAAACGAAAGACACACATCATCAAAGTCCGAGTGACCGCAGAAGAAAAACTGCGGATCGCATACGCCTGCAAAGAACTCCACCTCACCCAATCCGAACTCGTCCGCCGCGTCCTGTACGGCGTGAATGTCAAGCACACCGTTGTGGTGGCGCAGGGCGGCGAGGATGCACTGGCGGCGCTTGCTGCCTTGTCTGCCCAGTGCAGCAAGGTAGGCAGCAACCTCAACCAGCTTGCACGGCACTTCAACTCCGGCGGCAAAGACACCGAGCAGCTCCGGGCGCAAATTCTGGAGGAACTGTCCGCACTCACGAACTTTCGGCTGAAAGCCGAAGAAACGGTTGGTGAACTGTATGGCAACCATCAAGCATTTGACCTCGAAAAACTCTAACTATGCCGCCGCCGAAAGCTATCTCACCTTTCAGCACAACGAGTACACTGGTCTGCCCATTCTGGACGAGAAGGGCAGACCCAAGCTGCGGGATTCGTACCTGCTCGACACCCTTGAGTGCGGCGAATCCTCGTTTGCTATGGCCTGCCTGATTGCCAATCGCAAGTACGGCAAGAACGGCAGGCGGGAGGACGTGAAGACCCACCATATATGGCGACATCCGCCAAAGCGGATGCTAATATATTCGTGCATAGCACGCACCGCTGGCCATACGAAGTATATCATCAGCTTCGACCCGAAGGACGCAGTAGAGAACGGCCTGACCATGGAGCGGGCGCAAGCCCTTGGCTTGCAGTTCTGCAAGGACAACTTCCCCGGTCATCCCGCCATCGTCTGCACCCACCCGGACGGTCACAACAGTGCGGGAAACATCCACGTCCACATCGTCATCGGCAGCTTGCGTGTCCGCACCGTGGAACGGCAGCCCTTCATGGACAAGCCGTGCGACTGGGAAGCGGGCAAGAAGCACCGCTGCACTTCTGCCATGCTCCGGCACCTCCGTGTCGCTGTCATGGAGATGTGCGAGCAAGCCGACCTGAACCAGATCAACCTGCTGGAAGCCCAAGGCGACCATGTTTCGGAGCGCGAGTATTGGGCGCAGCGGCGCGGACAACGCCGCCTCGACCATGCCAACGCCAAACTTGCCGCCGAAGGGCAGCAGCCCACCCAGACCGTCTACCAGACCGAGCTGGACAAGCTGCGAAAGCAGATCTACGCTTGCATTAAAAACGAACTCCGCGATAACTTTTTAAGAAAACTTCGGTTGCTTTCAATAGCTTTTCATAGTATTCACGATAAGAACTGCTCAATCGCCGCATAGCAGGGATAAAGACATCATTGTACCCGTTTTCTCGATTTAACTGTGCGAATAGTTCTTGAAGTCTGTAACCCGGAGTGTTTTTGTACGCGTCAGATGCTTTGACTTCCTTATACCGCTCAAACATCTCCCTATTATCTTTCAGATATTGTTCAGGGTCTTGTATTGCAGCAGCAACACTTGCAGCAGCTTTTTTTGACACGTCAACAAGATCAATGGTTTTCGCAACATCGTCGAGATATTCTTTCAAATCATCCGGGATAACAATATTCACACCGTCTAAAAAATCAATTATCGTTTCAAATGCATCTTGCTGTTCGTCTGTTGCAACCCTCTCATTCAGGTACAGTGCAAAATGGAGACTGATAAATTTCCCGAAATATCCCGGAAAACGGTCAAGCAATCTTGAAAGAATAGAGCGCTTCGTTTCGAGCTGGCTCAATTGCGCCCGGGCATCCTCCCAATTCTGGTTTCTCGCAAGCATGTGGAGTAATTGTTGTTTCGCTTGTATATCCGAAATTTCCAGTTCTTTCTTGTCGCATATAGTTTGAAAGGATAAATAGTCATTCTCTGCCAAAACCGTTTTAATGTCCGATACTGATATTCCAAGCCCGCGTAAAACTGCGATTTTGTTTAATTGGATGACATCATCCTCTGAAAACACCCTGTAACCATTTTCCATAATTTGAGGGCGAGTTAAGCCTTGTTCCTCATAATACTCAATCGCCTTTTTGGTAAGGCCACATCTCTTGCAGACTTCATTGATAAGCATATTATCACCTCCACTGGTATGATAAGCCCACCCCCAAGGGGACAGTCAATAGCTTTTTCAAAAATTCTCTTGATTGGGCAAGGTGTGTACGATATGTAATGCCATTTCTGCATTTTCTTTGTCCACAAATACCTCCGTGATATACTTCGGTTTTATACCCAGCGTTCCGATTCTTGCCTGATCGAACGCATTACGCCGATTGGCATCTTTGGTTTTGCAATAAAACTTGATTCCCGCAGCCGCCAACGCATCCGTGATGCAGTTGCATTGGTAAGGATCGGAAACTGTTGCAATTTGTGATTTGAAAAGCTGCTCTAACATAAATACCCCTCCTACCGATCGTTTGAAAAGGACACAATTTCAAATGTCTTTATTGGAATAACGTAATTTAATCTCAATTTATTTCGTTCGTCCATAAATTTCCAAAAGTTTGTGTGTCTGTATATAAATCTTCTGAAAATTTGTAGCACAATCACAATGTTTTTCATTTGGATAAATCGATAGAACCACTTCGTCCGTGAAAGACCGTGACCCTGCCCGGGTGGATAACCCGTTCCTCATCGAAGAGTTGTCCGAGGAGCGTCCCGGCATCCTGCTGTGGATGCTGGAGGGGCTGCACCGTCTGCTGGCAAACCGCTATCAGTTTACCATCAGCGAGCGCTCCATCCAGAACCTCGAAGCAGCCATGGCGGACAGCGACAACCTGACCCAGTTCATGCAGGCAACGGCGTATGTCCGCTTTAAGCCCGACACCGAGGAACGCTCCACCTATCTCTACCGCGCCTACACCAAGTGGTGCGAGGATAATCTGGAATCGCCTGTTCCGCAAAAGAAGTTCAGCCAGTTCCTGCTGAAAAATGCGGGGAAGTATGGCCTGACCTTCTCCAAGCACATCGAGGGAAAGTACCGCGGCTTCCGGGGCGTATGCGTCCACCCCGCCTTTGCTGCGGCATAAAACACACGAAAAGTGAAAATCTCCCGCCCCACGCGCCCCAAATCGACGGTTTTTTACCTGTTATCGTTATTTTCTTCGGGCGGATGCAGGGCGGCAAAACGCCCTTCGGGGCGGGAGAGAAACCCGGACGCGCTCCAAGAGGGCGCGTCCATCCAGCTATGCGCCCTGTAAAATCAACACAGAAAGGTACTTTTGTGTGGTTTGGGGCGCATGGGGCGCGTAAATTCAAGTTCTCGCACTTTTTTGGGCTGCTGCTTCGGGTCAGGAGCGGCAGGCCCTTACATATTTACCGGCCCACAGGGTGCAGCTCAACCGGAGCTGCACCGGGTCTGGAGAAGTGCAAAGGAGACATGCCTATGACGAATGTCCGCAAAAATTCCGCCAAACTGACCCGTGAGGACTTGAAAATCACGCCCGAATCCCCTACAATGAAACGTCAGGAACTTGCAGTTCCATGCGAATTTTCTGTCAGAAATTCCATGGTAATTTCTGACGAAACTTCGGACCAAACCCCTGCCGTAGAACCTTCTGACCAGACCAGCAAAACCGTCCGACACGCCCCGCTCGTTTACCGGGTGGAGGAGATCGCCCAACTGTTGGCGATCTCCAACCGTGCTGCGTATAACCTGTGCAACACCACGAAGGACTTCAAGGTGATCCGCCTCGGTACCAGCATCCGGGTAAGCAAGCAGAGCTTTGACGATTGGTTTGCTGCGGTCTGAGGGAGGGAACATCTATGGCATCTATTCTCAGGCGCGGAGATTCCTACTCCGTTCGTTTCAAATACAAAGACCATGCTGGCCGGATCTGTGAAGGCTGGGAGAGCTTCAAAACCAAGAAGGAAGCGCAAGACCGCAAGATCTCGGTAGAGAAAGAACTCTTGGACGGTACGTTCCTCATACCTGATGCAATGACGGTAGCGGAAATGCTGTACAAGTGGCTTCCCATCCAGTCCAGCAAGCACAAGTGGGCACCCAAAACCTACACCCACACGGTAGCCATGATTCAGAATCTTGTCGTGCCCTATCTCGGCAAGAAGCAGATTCAGAAGGTTCAGACGTATGACCTTGAACAGTTCTACGCCACGCTGAGCCGGACACCGCGCGGGCTGTATAAGCAGGGTGTCAAGCAAACGCTCACCGACAAGCAGAAGCGGCAGTTTCTGACGGGTGCTTCCATCCGGGAAGTCCACGCCATGCTCAAGACTGCTTTTTCCTATGCTGTTGAGTGGGGTCTGCTCCTCAAGTCACCGATTCCGAGAGAAGCCCCGAAATCGACCTCGGAAGAACGTGCCATCTGGGACGAAAAGACCATGCTTGCTGCGTTGCAGACCATGACCGACCCTACGCTCCACCTTGCTGTTCATCTGAGCATGATTCTCTCGCTGCGTGTCGGAGAGATCCTTGGCTTGCAGCCGGGAGACATCGACTTCGATGCAGCGGATGGACGTGGGACCATCACGGTCGGCAGGAGCTTACAGCGCACCGAAAAGGCTGCACTGGAAAAGACCGACCCGAATCAGATCTACCACATCTTCCCCGACCAGCGTGAGGGCAGCAGCTCCGCACTGGTGCTGAAGAAGCCGAAAACCAAGAAATCCAGCCGCACCCTTTATCTGACGAGACCTTTGAAAGAGGAACTGCTGGCTTGGCTGGAAAAGCTCCGTCAGGACGAGCTTGCCATGGATGGCAGGTATCGCAACTGCGGCCAGCTCTTCCGCTTGCCCAACGGTATGCCTGTTGCCCCGGAAGCCCTTTCTAAATGGTACCGCACTTGGCGTGCAGAGCACCCGGAGTTTGAGAAGATCGTGTTCCACGGTCTGCGCCACTCCAGTGCCACTTACCAGTTGATTGAATCCGGCGGCAACATTAAAGCCGTGCAGGGCAACACCGGTCACGCCACCACCGGCATCCTGATGGACACCTACGCCCACACGCAGGACAAGCCCCGGTTGGAGCTGGCTGAGAAGCTGGAAGCAGACTTCTATTCACAGGACATCTGCTCCCCCCAATCCGGCTCTGTGCCGGTAAAAGAAAATCTGCCGGACAGCATCCAGATCACCCCGGAAGGGATGCTGAAAGTTGTCCGACAGATGAACCCCGAGCAGCGGCGTGAGTTCACCCGCCTGCTGTTCGCCTGAAAAAAGTATGGAAAAAACGCTCACGATGCACAGAATGCAGACAATGCAAGGAAAAACACGGCTTTCCCGCCGGTGTGCAAAAAGTGTGCAAAAGTGTGCAGAGCCCCAGAAAATGGAAAATCCCACGAGGGATCTTACGATTCCTCGTGGGATTTTGGTGCGTTCGAGGGAACTCGAATCCCTGGCCCTCTGATTAAAAGAGCCCCTCGGGCTGGGTACTCTGATTTTGAAACTTTCGAGTTTGCACCATTTTTATGCAAAGCATCGTAATTTTTCACATTGTAATTTCTGCACCCTTTGTCGTATTTTGCAAGTCAGAGTACCCATTGCATCCCTTGAAACCGTGCAAAAACAGTGCAGAAACCGTGCACTTACTCTTGGACAAATAGAAAATAATGATTTTTGATCCATGACTTGGTGGCGATCTGAGTGACCACAAAGGTAAATTTGATACACGGAAAGAAGAATGCCCACTCGTCTGAGGAGTTCTCAGGAGAGTGGGCATTTTGTGTAATAGCTTGTATAGGCAAAAAGAAAACAGCCCCATCATCTAATAGAACTGTTTCCTCAAGCCTAGGTTAATCAGATTCTTTTACAGCCTTCGTAAAATCGATAAAAGGAATGTTATAACTTCCATATCGAGACCAATTTGTTGAACTTGCAACGATAGGTCTTAAATAACTCAACAACAGTGAAGGGGCATTTTTACTCAGAAGACTTTCAAGCGCTTCATCACTGAATTGACTTCCGGACCAATCAAACGTTGCTTGTTCCGATGCTTCGAGATAAAATGGATCTTTTTCTGTCTTTCCACCTAAAGTTATAGTTAAGATCACTTCAGCCTTTGATTTTCCTTCATAAGGCTTTACGTCCGTGCTCAGATTTATACGCAATTGAATTTCAGATTCTTCACAAAAAGACTGATTCGTTTCATATTCTAAGTGCACCAACTCTGGATTAGAAAATCTGAAACCACTTTTCTTACTGTTCAAATCCATCTTTGCACCACTTTCTTTAACCAGCCAGCAGCATTTCGTCATCTCGGCTGACGGCAGATTCTACAGATGAAACTGTCGCCGAGAAAGAATCTACTGCAGTTAAACTTTGTTGCTCAAACGAATCACTCGTGTCCAAACAAATAAAGTTCATTTGAGATCGAAAAGAATGCAGATTGCAGACCTCGATTGTGCTTATAAACTTCTGGATGGTTTCTATACTATTGGCCCAATCCAAAGGTTCCAGTTCAAACGTAAAACCATCATCTGTTTCCTGATAGTTCACTTCATCAAGTGCCTTATCCCGTCGTCTATTCTCTTCCACTATTTTAGCAACATTGGGATGATGCAGATTATACACAAACTGCTTTGCTTCATCGCCTCGCAAAACGATATCTTCATTCACATAACGCATAAACTGCCCTCCTTCGTTTCATTTTTATATAAGATCATTGATACAGGCCTCTTCATACCGTTCCAATTCGGCCCGATCATGGTGATAACAGTCATAATACATTCGCGTTGTAAAACCAGCATTTTCAACTGCCATTTGGCGAATCGGTTCAAAGCCAAAACTTTTGTACCACGATACTAAATCATTTACCGCATCAATAATTATAAAACGAACAGGCCACTTTCGTCCAAGCAGAGAAATCTCTTTTAGTATACCATTCAGTATCGTACTTCCGATTTTTCTGTGTTGACACGTTTTTTCTACCGCAAGATAATGAATTAAGAGACATCCATACCTTAACTCGGAATTTCCAGACCAGTTGTGGTCATTCGTGTCTTCACTGATTTCTTCTGCCGATAGTGTAATAAATGCGATTTGGTATACCGCAATCACGCGATTATTCAAAATAGCAACATACGTATATCCTTTTTCAAGAAGTGTTTCGTAGTATGCTTTCTTGATCAACTCATCAATTGACGGCTCTCCACATGAAAATCCCATCAAGCACTCGGGATCTTTCAATAATTCAACTTTAACCGTTTCTTTCATATGTCAAAACAGTCCTTTGTATGCGTTGCCAATCTGGGTATACCTATTTCTATTATACCGGAATTGTTTACTATTTTCAAGTGAATTATTCAGATTTGTTCACTATGTTATTGTAAATTCGTTAATGGCATGCTCCACAGTATGACCCCAAGAAAACATTCTGACCTAGAACTTGAGGGTATCTTAAGTAACCAATCAGAGATTCAAAAGCGAAACAACCCACTCGTCTAAGGAGAACTCGGATTAGTGGGCGGTTCTATACAATGGTGGTTCTTATATGCCTCTTGCTGCATTTTATTTTAATGTTGCCACTTTTTCAGGGAACTTGCCACTTTTAGCATAGAGGTTGCCATTTTTGAGATGAAGTTGCCACTTTTCTATGGCAGGTTTCCGCACTTTCCGCATTACTTTCCACACTTTCCATATATCATTGGATATGCCCGCCTTGCTAAACTTCTATATGAAACATTGCTATTTGGATGTAAATTGAATATAATCTTAAATGGAAAGTGGACGTCATTCCGCTGGTGTGGCTGACACCTAAAATCCGATCTGATACAAGACGTAAGGGCTTGAGGCTGGCAGGCAGCGATAAAATCCGAAAGCGATGCAGGACATAGGAGTCTGAGGTTGGCGGACAACGATAAAATCAGTCACAAGGGGCATCGGACAGCACTGCGGTGTTGTAGATGTCCTTTTTATACTGTTGGCATTCAGTTCACCACCAAGTAACAAAAGAATGCCCGCCCACCGATGGAGTTGAATCTCCACAGTGAGCGGACATTTTGCGTTTTTGTTCGATTCGAGTGAATCTATTCGGCTTGTGGTTTTCGCTAAACCCACGGTTTGGCTCTACAACAGGCTGATGCCGAACCAGTCTATTGCTTCAATGCCACCCGATAGCTGGTCAACGCCGCTATCCTCTAAAAGTATTATACACCGTTGATGTGGCATTGCAAGGAAAAAACGCCATACACGATGATATGCTCAATCGAAAGTCGATACTTTCTTGAAGCGTAATATATCGAACTCGATACTTTCTTCGTCAAAGTCGATACTTTTTACAAGAGTATAGCGAGTTTCCGCCCTCCACAGGATATGCCTCCTCGCTAAACTTTTTCAGAGATTGCTACTTTTTAAGGCGTAGTTTCTAAATCTTGCCCAAAGGATGCTACATTTTGGCTCAAGGTCGCTAAACATAGCGCACAGAAAATCCCGCAATAATATAATTAAACTTATGATAATCCAGATTATATTATTTCTTGTAAACTGCATCTTCCTGAATCAGAATTAGGTTGGAATTCTCCGCTGCCATTTCCACCAGTCGATCTGTAAAGCCGCTCTTGGAGAACAGCCCGTACACAATTTCGTAGCCCTTAAAGGCCGCTGTAAGTTCTTTGGACTGCCCCTTTTCCTGCAAAGCAGAGTAGACCGCCACATCCACAGGTTTCGCATGGTACTTGCACTCACCGAGGAACAGCCGCTTATGCTGATGGTCCACCGCTGCAACATCGATCTCTGTGTCTCCCTCGTTGTCGTTGCGCCAGTAAGAACCAATGCGTGAGGGTGCAAAATCGATCTGCCCCTTTCGGCACAGCTCCGCAAAGATGTTCCGGCAGATGCTCTCATAAGCGAAAGCCACAAATTTTTGCTTAAAGTCTTTGCCCATCTCGTCCAGCACGATCTGCTGGTTATCCAGTTCCAACTCCCCCTTGAATGGGTACACATAGCGGAACCAGAAGCGGATGAAGTTGTCCGAAACATAGTACAGGCTCTTCCGGGAACGCTCTGGATTCTTTTCGGTGATGGGAACGTTCTTGATAACAAAACCAAGGTCGATCAGTGTTTTCAGGTACGGCGTAATAGCTGACGTGTCCTGCTCCATCGTCATACCGATCTTGTTCAGCTTGTGGTTGCCGTCCGAAATCGCTTTTAGCACGGAGAAATAGTTGATGGGCGTCTGCACTTCCTCGTTGAGCAGGAAATCCGGTTCTTCATACAAAAAGCCATTTTTCGACAGTACCACACGCCGAATCTGCTCCACCAGCGGCTCGTCCGTCTGGAAAAACTCCATATATTTCGGTACGCCGCCCGTGATGGCATACTGCTCCACAGCTTGCTCAAACGACAGGTTCTGCGCCGCATACACGTCCGTGAATTGCAAAGGCATCAGCCGAATCTGCGCCGTTCTGCGGCCATAGAGCGGGCTGTCGTAGGCAAGTGCGTGTTTTTTCATCATGCTGATGAGGGAACCGCAGAGAATCAGCATCACGTTATGGTCTTTCAGCACTTCATCCCATGCGTTTTGCAAGATGGACGGGAAATCCGGGTTCGTCTTGACCAGATACGGAAATTCATCAATGACAAGCACCTTTTTCTCGTCCGGGTGGTCGTCTGCTACCACTTGGAATAAATCCAGCCAGTCGGTGAATGTGACCTTGCTGAGCATGGGATTCTTAGTAGTGCGGGAAAGCACCCCGGCAAACCGCTTCATGCTCTGGGCTTCACTTTCTGTGGTTGCCAAAAAGTAGAACGCGCGTTTATCTTTGATAAACTCTTTGATCAGCGTTGTTTTTCCAACGCGCCGCCTACCGTAAATCACCACAAAACCGCTGCCACGCTCTAATTCTGCATTCAGCGTTGCCAGTTCGGATGTTCTGCCGATGAAGTCCATGTCATTCACCTCTCACTTAATATAATTTAGATTATGATAATTTCAATTATATTATAGCCGATCTGCGCAAAACCGTCAATAGGACGAAGCATCGAATTTTCAACATCAAATTCATACAATGTAGAAAACTCCGGGCTTTTTCAGTTTAGCTTATGCGGCTGAGAGAAGTCTGTGGACGTTTTTGATTGCAATAGGGCTACCAATTGCTATTCCAACCACACCAAAAGATACTACGGCAAAATAGAGTACGTTTTGCCAACGCTCCTGATTTCTGCGGTCGTAATTTCTGTCCATAGCATCCAGCTGTTCTTGGGTGTTCATGTCATCGGCCGACACAATTAATTTTTGTTTTGTTATATATTTCTCTTTTGATGTGGCTTCGGCATCGATTGTTGCATCAGAAATTTTTTGACAGACTTCATCGATGACTATGTTCTGAAGAGATTTCGTTTCGCCGAGTGGCTGCATAGTATTTTGTTCGTTCATAGATAACCTCCTAAATATATGTTTGTCTGGGATTGACAGTTCCTTGGTGTAGCTATATCATACTACCAGATGACGGACGAATCAATCTTTAAAATCGTCCGTTTCAATTGCTTATAAGTGCAAAAGAGACAAATGCGTCTTTAATGAGGTGATATAATGGCATTCAAATCTATGAATCATGATGATGAAAAGATTTTCTATAACAGACTGTGGAAATTGATGGAGGAGCGAAACCTTTCAACGGCAAGAGAATTAGCTCAGGCTTTATATGCCGAGGAGATAGTCCCTGTAGACAGTGCATCTGAAGACGAAATATCTATAATAGGAAGTATGACGCGCAGAATACAGGAACACTTGAATTTAGAAGGTACAGATAAATTGCAGGGTAGATATGTCAAAGCGTATTGTGATTTTTTCGGATGTTCAGCAGATTACCTGTTTGGCTTATCTTCAATTAAAAGTGAAAATCCAGATGTTATTAGATTCTGTGAAGCAACAGGGTTATCTGAAAAATCGGTCAGAAGGCTAATAGAAGATTTACCGGAAGATATAAAAAGAGATTTAGTTGGGTTTTGGTCTAATGTTTTAGAAAGCAATTTGTTTTATGAAGTACCTTTAGAATTCCATCAAATGTGCTATGAATTGGGACAGTACAGAATTGCACAGGACCAAGTAAAGGCAATCAATCTGGCGGCTAAAAAAATGGACAATTCAGATACATTTGTCGATACTTGGAGAGCGATGATGGAGAGTAATTATCTAAAGGAGGCTCAGCCGCATGAAGGGTCCTACCATATGCATCTGAATGAGCTTTTAGTGAATGTGACAGCGTGTTTGGAAAATTGGGTGGATGAATATGTTCCTACCCATAAAAAAGAGCTTCAACAATATTTCGATGATGACTTAAATAAGAGACTTCAGAAGAGTTATGATGAATTTTTGAAAACAACGCAATCCGAATAATATCACAGAAAAACCGCCTCACTACCGGAGTAAATCCGATGGTGGGGCGGTTCTTTTATACCTTGATTTCTTGACCGTTCTTGAAGGTGAAGCGGATATCGTCAGTGCTGTAAGCAGGTCAACGCCAACGCAATCACAGCGTAATAGAATATTTTTTGAGACGGTAAAGTGGATTTTATCTGCTTTGCCGTTTTTTCTTTACATCTGGACTCCAACATGCCTTTGTGCTATTCAGCGATTCCATCGCGCAGCCTGCGCCGGGACGGTGCAGATTTGAAAGGGTTTGGGATTTCCCAACAAGCATTTTGCAACGCAAAATGGTCTTTGTATATACGAAGACACTGCTTGCTGGTCGTGTACCTTTCAGCTTTCACCGCCACAAAACGTTTCCTATTTTGGACTCCATTCAAACTGTGCATTTTTGTCTAACAATTTTTTGCGTTGCTGCCAATCGGGCATGAGTGTTGTCAGGATCGCATAAAAATCCTTCGAGTGGTTTGGGTATAGAAAATGACAAAACTCGTGCAATACTACATATTCAATACAACTGACGGGCATTTCGAGCAAGTGCTGGTTCAATGTAATGATAGCCTTCTGCGGAAGACAAGATCCCCAGCGAGTATCCATCGATCGAATATGGATTCGTGGAGATGGCACACCGTATTTTCGAAATATCGGATAAAGCTGATCCACTGTCTGCTGAAATATTTCGCGACACATCTTATTCAGATAACGGTCAACAAGACGCTTTTTTTGTTTCTGATCTTCTGTGTCTTTTACGGTAAGATAGAGATAAACGCCATCGGAACGTATATCGTCCTTTTTTCCTTGCTCTACCCGCAGACGCAGACTGCTCCCCAACACGGAAAAACTTTCCCCACTGACATAATGCCGGGGCTGCGGTGCGTACTGTCGGAATTCTCGAAATTGCTGCTGTGCCTCAGCAATGTAACGGCTGCGTCGTTTCACAAATTGTGTAACAACACTTTCCGAGACATCTTTCGGAGCAGAAACATAAACAGAGGCATCTGTCCGAATCCGAAGATTGATATTGCGTACGTTCTTTCGTTCTAGCTGATAGCAGATACACCCATGCTCCGTCTCAACTTCGCAAAACTGTATCATGCAAACCTCCGCAACGCAACTGTTTTAACATTTTCAATAATCATGTCAATCACATCAAAAGAAAGTACCAGGCCCCTTTCTTTTTGATAACGGTAAAACAGATCATCAATATCCTGCGAGATTCGATCATGGATCGTCAGGTTATGGGTCCAGTCTACCTGGCTATGTTTTTCGATGATTGTCGTAATATCCAGTGCCATCTCGGCGGCAAAGTCTGGCTCCACAGACAATTTTTCGTTGGAGAAAATCGCTGTCAGCACACCATAGAATGCCTGTGCATGGACATTGGATCGGATGCGGTCCGGGTATGCGATAGCGCTTTTTCCCGTGCGGTAATCTTCCAAAATATCCTGCATCTTGGCCAGATATTCCGCCTCCGTTATCGTTCGGGCTTTATACAGTTCCAGCACTTCCTTGATGCGCTTGGAAAAATTTTCATAGTATGCTGGGTTCTCCTGATACTTCGTATTGATACTCTTGGCGAGCCGTGTGCGAATCGCATCAGCTTTGGCACGCAGTGAGCCTAACTCGTTTAATTCCTTTTCAAACGCATCTCTGTCCAGAATGTCTACCGGCTCGGTGATTCGCTTCAGACCCTCTACTGAAAGGTGTACGTCCAGCAGGTTTTGCATCAGTGGTTCGTATTCCCGATTGTCAATTGAATCCCCATAACGAGGTTTCACACTGCGCCGTACCGCAGAGAAAAAGCCAAATGCTTTGATATATTTTTCCCGCTCTTCCACTGCCAGCGCCTCATAGGTTTTTTCAGAATTCAGAACAAGATTCAAGGAGCGGCCAAAGTTACACAGCCGTTTGTAAAACTCTTCCCGCTTCGAATTATCCGCCAAGAAAACCTCTACCGCCTCTGCATCGGTTCCGGCAAGTGTCAGACCGGGAACAGCCGAAAACAACTCCATCAGTGCAGAATAATCACTGCGTACCGTTCCAATCGCAGAGAGCACATCCACCACAACGCCTTTCAGATCGTGCCCATCAAAGTTTTCCAGCCCGGCACCACTGTAAAGTTCCATTGCCTCATCCAATTTTTTGATCAGGCCCCGGTAATCCACGATCATTCCATAGATTTTGCCCTCGCACAGGCGGTTTGTGCGGGCAATGGCCTGAAGCAAACCGTGCTCCTTAAGTTCTTTGTCCAAGTAAAGCACTTGGCAGAGCGGCTCATCAAAGCCGGTAAGCCATTTGCTGCACACGATCACAAGATCCAATTCTCCGGCATGATACTGTGCCTTGATTGCTTCTTCATAATCATCGGCACTGCCATAGCGCTGCATCATCCGATTCCAGTAGGCAACTACCTTGTCGTCTGCTCCTTCATCTGCATCATCCACGCTCTCGCGCAGATCCGGGGCCGAGATCACGACAGCGCAGTTCAGATCGCCAAATTGCTCAAAGCATTCCAGATACCGAACGGCATCCCGCTTGTAATTGGTGGCGACCATTCCCTTGAAGCCTGTATTTTTATAGGTTCGGCAAAAGTCCTCGTTGATGTCCAAAGCGATCCGTTTGATGCGTGCATCCGTAGAGGTCAGCCGTCGGATGCTGCTCCATTTCCGGGCGAGATCATCCCGCTGTGATTCCGTCAGGCGTTTTGTTGTTTGCTGAAACCATAGGTCGATGTTCTTTTCGTCAACTTTCTGCTCCACAAAGCGGCCTTCATAGATCAGTGGAACAATTGCACCATCGGCTACACCGTCCTGAATCGTATACTTATGAATCAGTCCGCCAAACTTTTTCAAGGTGTTTTTCTCGCTCTTCATCAAGGGCGTTCCCGTAAAGCCGATATAGCAGGCGTTCGGAAAAACCGTCCTCATTTTATGTGACATTTTGCCGTAATTGGAGCGGTGGCTTTCGTCCACAAGAACAAAGATGTCCCGAGATTTGTTGTAACCGTCCAGTCGCTCGGCAGTGCTGAATTTGTTGATGATGCTTGTGACGATGTCCACCCGCTCATCCGTAACCAATCCCAGCAGATGCCGCCCGTTGGTAGCACGCGCAGGACGAAGCCGCGTGTGCGCGAATGTCGCTGTGATTTGCTTGTCCAGCTCTTTTCGGTCGGTGACGATCACTACGCGCGGACGGTCTGCCTGCAGCTCCAGCAGCAAATATTTCGCCACCATCACCATGGTCAGACTTTTTCCGCTGCCCTGTGTATGCCAGATCACACCGCCGCACCGATTTCCTTTTTCATCACGCTGTTTGACTGTGTGCAGAATTTCCTTCACCGCAAAATATTGCTGATATCGGCAGATCTTTTTCACATTGTAGTCAAACAGCACGAAATACTTTGTCAGTTCCAACAAACGGACCGGTGTAAACAGGGAAACAATATCTTTATCCTGCACCGTTGGTGTCCGATCCTGGATCAGCTGAGCCATTTTCCGGTTCAGGAAATCTGCATCTTGCTCTTTCCAGATGCTCCAAAACTTTTTCGGTGTTCCCGTTGTTGCATAGCGTACCTCGTTTTTATTGGTCGCCATTACGATCTGTGCAAACGCAAAAAGCTGGGGGATATAGTGAGTCTGCTGGTTACGGCAGGTTTGCTCAATGGCCTGTTCCACCGGGATATCCGGAGCCTTGCACTCAATCACCGCAAACGGAATTCCATTGACAAACAGCACGATGTCCGGGCGGGCATCATGCTGTCCATCGGCGCTTTCCACCGCAAATTCTTCCGTGACATGGTAAAGGTTCTGCGTCGGGTCCTCCCAGTCAATGTACTTCAAGTTGAAGTTCAGCAGCCTTCCTTCGCCTACAGTTTCGGGATAGCTTTTGCCCAGCATAAGCGCATCATAGATTTTTTCGCTGGTGCGCACAAGACCGTCCGTCAGCGGTATTTCCAGATCATCCATGGCGTGCTCAATGTTGACTGCCGAAAATTCATTTTCCACACCGCCATAGGTATAACGGTTCAGTTTCCGCAGCTGACCGCGCAGCACATCCCGCAACAACACCCGGTAGCCACTTCCGCGCTGCTGACGGCATTCTTCCGGGGAGAGATATGTATACCCCATGGCCTGCAGCAGTTCCAGCGCAGGCTTTTTGCTGATGTTGGCTTCGGAGTAAATGGATTTATCGAGGTTCATGGTGACCTCCTTATTGTTCAGAAATCCCATAAAAGACACTGTTTCCCGATTCAGGGGATCGGTCAAGTGGAATGCAGTTGCGCTTTACCCTGCCCTCTATGCACAGTTCTTCCAACGCTTTGAGAACTTCTATTTCGGGCAGATCAAGCGCCGCTGCACATCCATGGCCACTCGACCAATTTTCGCTATCCTTTAAGTACTGGTACACTTTTTTCTTTACTTCATCAAACTTCTTGTCTGCACTCATATTTTCACTCTCACTTTCCCGGTCAGCAGCAACTGCATCAGTGCTTTTTTCTTTTGCTTCTCAGCCTCAATAGACTTTTGGAGCAGGTCAATTTCATGGTCGGCAGTACTTAAAATTTTAGCAATTTCTTTCTGCTCTTCGATTTCTGGCATTGTAATTTTGATTCTGAAGAAATCATCAACAGCAACATTTAACATTCCGTGATTTCTTGCTCCCTCTTGAACAATTGATTGAATTTCTCGATTTATAATACTCGCCTCAAAATATTGTTCCAGAAAGTCAAGGGACGCCAATTTCTTGTTTACTGCAAAGCAAATATAAAGGGGCGAAACAACGCCTTGGACATATCTCTTCAAGCGTTTTATTGTGCCGTACGGATAGCCTTTCGAGTAACTTCTATTGTATGCGAATTCGTCTTTTGAAAGCAAGTAGTAGTTGCTTTTATTGTCACTTGCAATTACTTTGTCAAAAAATTCCGTCTGATTTATCAATCCATACTGCGCCGATATTGTAAGCACGTTGTTATTTCCAACCGTATTTTTAGTTTCAATACGGCATGAAATTTCATTCAAGTGAATAGTTTTCCACTCACCTCCAAATCCCGGTAGCCGCTTCTTCCCGGTCAACAGTTGCTGCATCAGATATTTTTTTTGCTGCTGTTTTTGAACGAGAAGTTTTTCTTTCAGCTCAATCACTTTGTCCTGTGTGGAAAGGATGGTAGCAATCTTTTGCTGCTCGGGAAGAGGAGGCAAAAACACCATCTGACTCAAAACAGTTTTTGTATTTATAACTGGAACCAATCCAGAGTTGCACCACTTTGCAAGAGGTATTCCTTGAAGATAATAATATAAAAACTCATGCCAACATTTTGAAGTGTCGGTTACAGTCAATACAAGCACATTATCATCTACCATGCCATCCTGAGCCAATATCTTTTTGTTGTTATTAAAAAGTGCTGCGCCAACTCGTGGAAAAACAATACTTCCCTTTGGAAAGGGAAGTACACCAATTTCCTCCATTGTAATGTCACTAATTGTGTTGATAGCATTCGTTAAGTATTTTGAGTTCGGGTTGAGGCCTATATCCGCAACTTTAAAATAGTTCCACTTCAAATTCTTCTTTCCCTGATATAACCTCGAAAATGTAAATCCTTGACTTACAGTTGCAATATCTTTCAAACAATATTTTTCAAATCGCTTTATTTTTCGTACACCTTCAGCTTTTCCATTATCTAACACCCTACGTTTCACCTCTCTTCAAAAACTCACAATTCTGTATTATTTTCAGCAGCCATCTTTATTCTTTTATTTCAAAGCTCTTAAATATGGGTTTCATTTTATTGCATTTCTTCCAAAATGGAATACACATTTCTTCCATAAATCCAGCAATTGGCGTCGCATCGATTGCTTTGGCTAAAGCATCACCAGTTTTAGTATAAACCGCACAACCAACAGGAAGTTCATTCGGCGGACTCAGGTCAATCTTTTTTCCATAATAATTCGCAGTGGTGGACATTGTAGAAGATACTACATATCCTTCAAAAAAATCTCCCAAATTGGCTGCAACAAGACCAAGTGCTTGAAGATTCATAATTGAATCGAAAGTAATATTCCATTGTTCGTAATAAGAAAGTTTGTTATAAACTACAACAGGGGCTATCGCATCACCCAGTTCAACAGACACACTTTTTAATGCTGTGAATGCCTCAGCATCACTCCTGTCCATCCTCGGAAGAATTTCTAACAGCGCTCTAGGCACACATCCCGGATGGTTACATTCGTTTGCTAAAATTTTACCCCAAATAAGTTGAAATTCTTCTGCCGATACAAGACGAGCTTTATCAATGAACTGTGCCAGCCAGTCATCATCAATATTTTCTGGCTTTGCATCACTTTTCACAGATTGTATTGCAATAGATACAATATTTTCTTGGTTACAGTACTCCTTAATAATCTTTTTTGAGTTACTGATCAATGCAGCTTTAACCAATGGATCCTTGTCGCTATTTTGAATTTCTGCAATATAAGTATCTACTGCTGTACGACTTGGTGTATCATGATTTGCACACCACCCCACTGCATGCTCCAGTTTATCCAGTAATGCAGTGACAACCCCACCTAGCGCAGTGGCAACTTCGCCGGCTCCTAAAAAATCCGTCAATGCTCCCATTTTTCCTTCCTCCTGCGAGTTACTTCCTGCAGTCGATAAGCTTTCATCCGCCATGTTCTTGCTTTCCTTCCATAAGAAAGTATATCATACGCCAATGTACAATTTAAACAACAATATTTCAGAATTTTTGCATCATAAATCGTGCATTGCCTCATTTAAACCTTTAGAGCCCCAGCTCATCCAGATACTTTTTCATCTGCTCCTGTACCTGTGCCAGCTCAGCTTCGATATCCGCAATATTTTTCTTCACCGCCTGAATATCTACCGGGTCTTCCTCTTCAAAAGTATCCACATAGCGAGGAATGTTCAGATTGTAGTCGTTCTCTCGGATTTCATCCAGCGTTGCACGATAGCTGTATTTTGGCATGGTTTCACGCTTTTTGTAGGTATCCACAATTTTCTGGATGTCCGTATCTCGCAGAAGGTTCTGATTCTTGCCTTTCTCGAAGTTGCCCTCTGCGGAAGCGTCGATGAACAGAACATTATCGACACCTCGGCTAATGCGATCCTTGCGGAACACCAGAATGCAGGCCGGAATACCCGTGCCATAAAACAGGTTGGCAGGCAGACCGATCACAGCATCCAAAAGGTTGTGTTCAACAATCTGGCGGCGAATTTTGCCCTCGCTCGCACCGCGGAACAGTACACCGTGGGGCAACACGACAGCCATTCGGCCATGACTGCGGTCAAGGCTGTTGAGCATATGCAGAACAAAAGCATAATCACCCTTGGAAGATGGTGGAACGCCCCAATCAAAGCGCCCCCATGGGTCCAGAGAAGCGTTCATCTTTTCCGGCTTTTTTCCCTTGGCATCCAGAACCGCATTGGAAAGGAAGCCGCTGTCCCATTTGTCCAAACTGAATGGCGGGTTTGCTACAATGCACTGGAACAACATCAGATTATCGTTTTCGATGTTCTGCGGATTGCTCAGGGTATCGCCCTGCCAGATGCGGGCATCGTCTACCTCGTGCAGGAACATATTCATCTTGCACAGAGCCCATGTCTGTGCGTTTAATTCCTGACCGTAAACTGCCACTTTTCCGTCCGGCACGCGCTTGCATGCCTTGAGCAGGAGACCACCGCTGCCGCAGGTCGGGTCATAGATACGGTCATTTTCCTGCGGATCTACCAATGCCGCTGCCAGTTCGGAGACCTTGCTCGGAGTAAAGAACTCTCCGCCCTTCTTGCCGGCGTCCGAAGCGAAGTTGCCAATCATATATTCGTAGGCGTCACCGATGATGTCAGAGCCATCCAGTGCGGAAGAACGCAGGTCAAGTCCGTGGAAGTCTTCCAGCAGGTTGCAGAGGGTCGCATTTTTTGCCTTGATGTCTGTACCAAAGTCCACATTGGAGTTGAAATCGATGGAGCGAAACACGTTCCGAAGCTTGCTGCTGTTATGATCTTCAATAGAAGCCAGTGCCGTGTTGATCTTCAGCCCGATTTCGGAATCATGGCGATTTTTATAAAGGTACCCAAACGTAGATGTAGCGTCCAGCTTAAAACGCTCCCGGCTCATGGCACGCTCTACACGGCGTTCATCACCGTCGTATTGCTCCCGGTATTGCTCTCGCTTTTCCTCCGAAACGTCGCTCAGATATTTTACGAACAGCATGGAAAGAATGTAGTCCTTATAACGGGAACTGTCAATTTTACCGCGAAAGCTGTCGCAGGCGTTCCAAAGAACGCGTTCGATTTCCGATTTTGTCGTCATAGTCGTTATCCTTTCCTCTGTGCGTGATTCATTTGTTCCAGCATCGCCTCATAGCAGCTTCGCTTTTCAACTTCCAACTTACGCAGAAGGCGTAGTTCCTGCTGTGCTAGCAAGCGAAGCACTTCCATCTGGCGTTGTATTTCCGGCGATGGCAGCTGAAGCTCCAAGCGGCAAAAATACCTTGCGTTTACGGAGCTGATCATACTTTTGGTGGTATTTTGATAGATCTGCCTTTTTGCCTTCGGCGTGTTCAGATACCAATAAAGATACCCCGGCACAAGCTCTGTTCCCCGAATGCGAATTACCACAAAATTCGACGTGATCACCAAGTTGCGTGTGGTGTCGTCAATCAAAACCGCTGTGTAGGGGGCAGTCAAGCGCACTACAATGTCATTTGGCTGCGTCAGATAGTCCATGGACAATGGTTCTTTCGCAAAGTACGGCTCCAATTCAGCAGGATCAATCTCACCTTCCGCTTTTACCGCCCGTAGACTAAGCTGGTGGTATCGTATCGCCTGCGGGGAGTCAGCTCTTGCCTGTTTTCGAGAAAGGACAAGTCCGCTACGGATATCTGCAATTTCTCCAAGATTCATTTCACACCTCAGTTGTCACGTGCAATAAAGAACAAAAACTTTTGAAAAAGAAAGCCAGAGCGGATTTCACTCTGTCACTGAGTTAAGTATACTCTGCTTTGATTATCAATGTCAAGTGCTTTTTACAAATTTGTCCGTCATAATTAAAAATAACACTCTTTTGGGGCTTATCAGATTTCACCGTTGAGTTTTGAGGAGCTCCAGCAGCTTGGGCGGCGTAACCTGACACCTGAGCGTAGAAAGTATCTGATTGGAACGCGGTATGAAGCGGAAAAACAGGTCTCTCAAAACCGCGGCAATCAGTACACATCCGCCAAGAAAAATGCCACGGATCAAAATGATCCCTGCCAAAACAAATCCAGCAGCCATGTTACCCGGCAGCGGATTGCAAACGAGACCGGCACCAGCGAGGGTTATGTGCAGCGGGCCGAAAAGTACATGAACGGCGTGGAGACTGCCGATGAAGCAGCACCCGGTGCCCGGGAGGAAATTCTGAACGGGAAAATCAAAGCTGCTGACCGTGAGATCTGTGCCATCGCTAAGGCTCCGAAGGAACAGCGATCGGAAATCGTTGCAGAACTTCGCAAGCCGAAAAGCGAGCGAGATAAGCAGCTTACTTCCCTTACAAAAAGCCCTTCCATGAAAGGCGAATCTTTTGATGACGACGGAAGCCGATTTCTGATCGGCATTTCCAAAAAAATGCAAGGACACAAAAGGGCATTGACCGAAAGTGATCAAAAAGCCCTGAAACAATCCGTTGATACCCGCTATTATCGCAAAGCACCTGCGGATCATTCCATCCACATCGCTGCGATTGAAGGTGCTTATGATGCCTTTAAAACAGGAAAAGACTGCATTCTCCGGGAGTTTGAGGACAAGCGTGAGGGCAGCAGCTCCGCACTGGTTCTGAAAAAGACCAAAACAGCATCTTCCTGTCGCACGATTTTCATGACGGAAGCGCTGAAAGAAGAACTGAAGCACTGGTTCAAGTGTCTGGAAATGGACGAAGCCGACATGGACGGCAGATACCGCAACAGTGGGATGCTCCTGCGCTTGCCCAATGGTCTGGCGGTGGAGCCGATCCTCATCCGCAAAAAGTTCATCAAGTGGCAGGACGAGCACCCGGAGTTCACCCGCATCGTGTTTCACGGCCTGCGGCATTCCAGTGCCACCTACCAACTGATGATCTCCGGCGGTGATGTGAAAGCCGTTCAGGGAACAACAGGTCACGCCAGTGCAAATCTGCTGGTCAACACCTATGCGCACATCCGGCAGGATTCCCGGAAGAAGCTGGGGAAGAAGTTCGAGGAAGGTTTTTATAAACCGGTAGAATCCGCACCTCAGAGCATTCCTTCTGAAGCGGAACCAACCATTTCGGTATCTGCCTTGGTGGAACTTCTGAAAGACGCTGACCCAGCTGTAAAGGCACAGCTCCGCTTGGCACTGCTCACCTGATGCAGAAAAGGGCGCGAATTGCACAGCAATTCAACGCCCTACATAATCCGACACAGAAAACACGAACCGTGCAACGACCGTGCAGAGACCGTGCAAATGGCGTATAAAAGGAAAATCCCACGAGGAATCTTACGATTCTTCGTGGGATTTTGGTGCGCTCGAGGGAACTCGAATCCCTGGCCCTCTGATTAAAAGTCAGATGCTCTACCGGCTGAGCTACGAGCGCATATTCTGCAACAATACAATACTGCCGAATAATATTACCATAAATGCCGATAAAATGCAAGTGCCTGGCCGAAAATTCTTGCGTTGCACTTATGAAGTCCCCCGCGGGGACTTTAAGCGACCGAACGGTCTCGCCGCAGGCGAGATGGAGGTTTTTTCCCGACAAGTTCCTCTTTACAAAACCGGACAGAATCGTTACAATCAAAGCAAATCCGATTTGGGCTCTTTTCCGGGCAGGCGGTGCCTAGCCCCGCCGCGATCCTTTCCCCCTGCAGGAGGTACTTTCTATGAAAAAGATCACTCGCCGTTCCGTTCTTCGTCTGTCCGGACTGGCGGCCGCTTCGCTGGCGCTGACCAGCTGCCGGGCCGCCGGTTCTGCCGCCGTTGGCAGCCGCTTTTCCGACTGGCTGCGGCAGAAGCTCGCCAACAGCTCTTCCTCTGCATCCTCGGAGGCGGCAGCCTCCGGCGAGGCAGCGGCTTCCAGTGAGGCCGCCGCATCTTCCGCAGCAGCGGAGGAACCGGCCGCGTCCAGCTGGCTGCCTGCCTACGACGCCGACCCGCTGACCGGCGAGGCCAACCGCAGCAGCGGCCGCATCGTGGGCGTGATGGTCAACAACATCAGCTATTCCGAGCGGCAGAACGCCCGCCCTCAGCGGGGCCTTTCTTCTGCGGACCTGCTCATCGAGAGCAAGGTGGAGGGCGGCATCACTCGCTTCTGTGCCGTGTACCGCGACGCCGACAGCATCCCCGAGGTGGGGCCCATGCGCTCCGGCCGGGACCAGTTCCTGCAGCTGCTGATGCCCTGGCAGGCGCTGTACTACCACGACGGCGAAAGCGCCCCCTGCACCAAGTTCATCAGCGTCTACAACTACTCCGGTCTGAACATCGGCGGCAAGAGCTACTTCAACACGCCCACCCATCCCCATGTGGCCCACCGGGACAGCCGCGGCCGCAACGTTGCCTACGAACACACCGAGTTCACCTCCGGCAAGGAGATCCGGCAGGCCGCCGCCAATGCCGGCATCGGCCTGAGCCACGATTACGACACCACCTTCTTCCGTTTTGCGGACTACCGCACCGGGGCCGAGAATACCATGCGCGGCACCGCTTCCGGCCGGACGATACGCATCGTGCACTCCGACAACTACAAGACCAGCTTCAGCTACAGTGCACTGAGCCGCACCTACAAAATGCAGATGTACAGCCACGCCGCCGGCGGATTCGAGAACACCGTGGACGAACTGAACGGCAAGCAGCTGAGCTTCGACAACCTGCTCATCTGCTTTGCCCCCATCGCCGCCTACCCTGGCGACTCCGGCGACGTGCAGCAGGTGAGTTACATTTCCGGCGGCGAAGCCTACTTCTTCAGCCGGGGCGGGGTACAGGTGGGCCGCTGGGAGAAGGCCTCCCCGGAGCATCCGCTGAAGGTCTACGATGACGCCGGGGCCGAGCTGCTCTTCAACCGCGGCAAGACCTACCTTGCCATTGTGGACGACGATGAGTGGTCCAATTTCAGCTATCAGTAAACGAGGGGAACGCCATGAAACGCATCTGGATCCAGCGCATCGGTGCGGCCGTGCTGTGCGCTGTGCTGCTGGCCGGCTGCATGCCGGGCGGCCCGGCAGCCGACAGCACGGCTTCTGCTGACCCCCTGACCGGGCAGGAGCAGCAATACCCGGGCCAGCGTCCGGCGGCAGTGGTCATCGACAACGCCCCCGGCAGCACCACCCAGTGGGGCATCGGCAGCGCCTCTGTGGTGCTGGAGGCCGCAACCCGTGCGGACACCGCCCCCAGCCTGTGCCTGGTCTATCCCTCTGTGTCGGCCATGCCGACGGTGGGGCCGGTCACGCTGGGGCAGGACCTGTTCTGGCGGCTGCTCAGCGGCCAGCAGGTGCTGCCCATCCAGCGCGGCTGCGACCTGTACACCCGCAATTTTCTGGACTACTGGAACCTGCGCGCGGTGGACGCGCTGGAAACAGGCCGCAACGCCTTCACCACCGGCAATACCAACTGGGCCAGCCCGCTGTGGTGCACCAACGGTCAATCTGTGGCCAAGGTGCTGGGCAGCCTGAGCCTCTCGTCCGCGCTGTCCGAGGACCCTGCGGAATCCGCAGACAGCACGCAGAAAGGGGACACCCCCGCCGTACCCACTGTCCCGGCCCTGCTGCCTCAGCAGACCGACGGCCACCTGCCGGATGCGGATGCCGCCGACGCAGTCCAGGCAGCGGTACAGTTCCCGTCCGGCAGCACCACCCGCTTTGCCTACGATACCGACACCGGCACCTACGGGATGCTGCACAATGACGGCTCCCCGCAGCTGGACGCCAACACCGGCATCCAGGCTGCCTTTGACAACCTTCTGGTGCTGTACAGTGCCTCCACCCCGCGGGACGATGGCCGCACCCTGGACTACGACCTGACCATGGGCGGCGGCCTGTGGCTCAACGGTGGCCACCTGTGGCACATCACCTGGACCCAGGGCACCGGCTCGACCTTTGCCTTTTATGACGCCGACGGCCGCCCTCTGCGCATCCTGAGCGGCCGCAGCTACATTGCATGGCTTTCCAGCCTGACCGGTGAGGAAGTCACCGTGCAGGATTCCGCCGGGAACGACCTGCTGCAGCCCTGACACACAAAAAGCTCCTCGTGCAGATGCACGGGGAGCTTTTTGCGTTTATTCGGTTTACAGATCCACCACGCTGCCCACCTCGGCAGGGGTGGCAGGCACCATGCCCAGTTCCGCTTCGTCCGCGCCGCGCTGCACCGTGAAGGTGACGCTGCGCCCGGCGGCAAAGTCCGGGGCATAGGTGAGCTCCAGCGTCTGCCAGTCCTCCGGCACGGCGCAGAAGCAGTGCAGCAGCGCACCGCGCCCGGCGGCCAGATTCAGGGTAAAAATCGAAGCATCCGCCGCGTTCTCACCGTACAGCGGGGCGGCAAAGCTGCCGCAGCGCACCGCACGGCCGTTGCAGGCGGCCGTGACCCCGGTGCCCATGCTGTACAGGTCCTCCCGGGTGGACACCCGACGGCTCTGCAGGTAGCTTTCGCCCACCGGCAGCGCATGGCCGGACAGGTTCTCCACCGAGAGATACACCAGCACACCGCCCAGACCCGGAGCCGGGGCATAACCCAGCAGCTCCACTGCCGCCTTGCCGTCCAGCAGGGCAGGGTCGCCCGCAGCACGCAGCTCGGCCGCTGCTGCGGACACACCGGTGAGCAGGGCAGCCGCAAGGCTGACCGCACCGGAGCCGGCACATTTCAGGAATGACCGGCGGGAGATGGCTTGTGACATGGGAACTTCCTCCTTGGCGAAACGAAAAAGTGGTTCCTTTATACAATAAAGGATTGTGACCGTTCTGTCAAGCGGTTGCCCCGGATTGTAACCGATTCTTTGCGTTTATTCGTAGGCCTCGTTCTCTTCGGTCTCGGCCTGGCCGCGCAGGGTGTCGGCATAGCCGAAGGGCACGATGTCGATGGCCTCCACCAGCTTGTCCCGCATCCACAGCTGCACGTCAGTCTGCACGGTGTAGCCGCAGCCGGGGTCTGCCATCCACTGCTCGGGGCGGCGGCTGGGCAGAGCACGCTGGCTGAGCATGCTCATGATCACGCCGCCGTGGGTCACACAGGCGGCCTCGGTCACGTCCATGCGGATCATATACTCAAACAGCTTGAGCAGGCTTTCAGCGCAGCGGGCGTGGAACTGCTCGGTGGGCTCAGCCCCCTCCGGCACAAAGCCGGAACCCGGGGTGATCCACTTTTTAAAGTCCTCGTCGTGCACCAGTTCCTTCACGGGCTTGTTCTCGAATTTGCCAAAGCCCGCCTCCCGCAGATCGTGTACCGTAAAGGTGTGGGCCGCGTTGGGGAACAGGATGTTGGCCGTTTCCACCGCACGCAGCATGGGCGAGGAAAACACGGTGTCCACCTGGGGGTACTCAAAGCGTTCCTTCAGTTCGGCCAGCTGGGCACGGCCCTCGTCGCACAGCGGAATGTCGGTGCCGCTGCCGATGTACAGGCCCTGCAGGTTGCCGGCGGTCACGCCGTGACGGATGAGATGGAGCTTAAAGGTTTTCATGCAAAATACCTCGTATCGTTTGCAAAGATCCAAACCCCCGGAGCCGGTGCGCGGTGCACGGAAGATCAGTCGGCGTAGCGGTTGACCTCAACGGTGGCGGGGAAAACGTTCGTGTCGATGCGGCAGTTGCTGCGCACGGTCACGCTGGTGAGTGCATTGCAGTCCTTGAAGGCGCCGGTCTTGATGTAACCCACGCTCTCCGGGATGGTGATGTCGGACAGGGCGGTGCAGCCGTTGAAGGCGGCAGTCTCAATGTACTCCACGCCATCGGCCAGAGTCACGGTGGTCAGGTTGGTGCAGCCCTTGAAGGAGCTGCCGCCCACGGTGGTCACACCGGCTTCCACGACCACAGCGGTGATCTGGTCGGCCTGATCCGCCCAGGGAGCAGGGGAGTTGCTGTTGTAGTCGGTCATACGGCCGGTGCCGCTGATGGTCAGGGTGCCGTCGGCCAGGGTCCATGTCACGTTCTCGCCGCAGGAGTTGTCGCCGGCGGCAGCAGCGGATGCAGCGGTGGAAGCGGTGCTGGAAGCAGCGGAAGATGCGCTGCTGCCGCAGCCGGTCAGGGCGATGCAGCTCACAGCCAGAACAGCGGCAGCGGCCAGGCTGCACAGACGGGTGATGGTGTTGCGTTTCATTTGGGTAATCCTCTTTCCTATTCCTATTTTTATAAGCCTCCCTGCCCACCACAAAGCTGTGCGCCGGGCAAGGACAGGTGCCAAAACAGCATTATAGCACAAAACCAGGAAAGATGGAAGTTCCAATTTGGAATTTTTGCATTTTGCGCCGGGTGCCGTTTCTTTTGGCCGGAACGGGAGCCATTTTCTGGCAGAAAAGCGCGTCCTCTGCCAAAAATATTCCCGCCCGGCATCTTTGTACCCCGGGCGTCCGCCACAAAATGTATGCTGTTATACCTGTAGTTTAACATAGATGTAGTGTACCCGGCAAGGCCTTTGACAGAAATGACGAAATTTGATGAAAAATATCGTCACTTTTCTTGCTTTACATTTCGTTTTCCGTTGTGTATAATCAACCTGCTGTAAACCAAAAATCAAGGATGTTCCCCAACCCGGGGTCATTGAGGAGTCAGAGACCATGGAATTCAATCGTATCATCAAACTGCTGCGCAAGGAGCGCGGCATCACCCAGAAGCAGGCGGCGGAAGATCTGGGTGTTTCGCAGGCCCTGCTGTCCCACTACGAAAAAGGCATCCGCGAGTGCGGGCTGGACTTTGTGGTGCGCGTGGCCGACTATTATAATGTTTCTTGCGACTATCTGCTGGGCCGCAGCGCCGAGCGCAACGGTATGATGCTCTCGGCCGAGGACCTGCCCAACCCCGACAAGATGAAGGACAACATCTACCACGGCAGCGTGCTGCCCACCATGAACAAAAAGCTGATCTCCAACAGCCTGAACGTGCTGTACGCCAAGATTGGCCAGTGCCACAGCAAGGCCCTGACCACCGAGGTGAGTGCCTACCTGATGATGGCCGTGGCCAAGATGTTCCGCCTGCTGTACTCGGCCGAGCCCCACAACGCGTCCAGCATGTTCAGCATCGGTGCCCACCGCTGGCGCGGCTATTCCGACGCCGTGATGCGCATGTCCGAGGCCAATGTGGAAGCCCTGCTGGCCGGGGAGGACGTGAACGGCGGCGAGGGCGTAAAGGACCCCGCCTGCCTTGCCATGACCACCGAGAGCCTGACCCGCGAGTTCCCGCTGTACACCCCCAGCCTGCTGAATCTGGTCAAGACCAGCGAGACCCACGTCAAGGGCCTGACCCCCGAGGACTGAAATCCCGTCGTACTGGGGTGATATTCCTGTGAATTGTTCCCCAAAACTCTTGCATCTGTGCACCAAAAACGGTATAAACAGAGTAGAAGATTCTGGAAAGGACAACATTTCCACCGATCAAGAGGAGGACAATATCTATGTCGAACAAGATTTCCCGCCGTGCATTCCTGAAGTGTGCAGGTGTTTCCGCTGCAGCGGTCGGCTCTGCCAGCCTGCTGAGCGGCTGCAAGACCAATGGCAGCAACACCACCGTCAACGACGTAAAGGTGGGCGACACCGTCAAGAACTGGAACGGTCTGGGCGTGCAGCTGTCCAGCGTGTTCCACCTGACCCAGGACCCCGCACAGCCCGGCTATGAGTACCTGGGCGTGCGCGTGACCGTGCTGAACCGCAGCAAGACCGAGACCTATACCATCGGTGCACAGGGCGTGGATGCCATCAACGCCGCTTACCCCGTGCCCCCTCTCAGCAACGTGGACGCCAACTTCCAGGCCATGGCCGCTGCTACCACCGACTTTGTTGCCACCTGCGACGGTCAGGGTGCTGCCATCAGTGCCACGGTGTCCCTGTACAACTCCAACTCCCAGAGCTTCTCCGACAGCGAGAGCCTGCCCCCGCAGGGCTCCGGCTACATCGTGCTGATGCTGATGGTGCCCAAGAATTGGAAGGAGCTGCAGGTGACCTACATGCCCACCTTTGCCCCGGACAAGACCCTGACCTTTACCATGAAGGCCGCCGATGTGATCCGCGGATAATTGCATTCGATTTCGTTCATTTTGTACGATATGCCCACAGAATGTTCACAATTATTTTATAAAAAGCATTGACTTTTGCGGTCATTTCGCCTATTGTATAAGTAACTTCCATTGGCATAAACTGTATAATTTTACATTCCAGGAGGAGGAACAAAATCATGTCTACCGTTTTCTCCCGCCGCGCGTTTCTGAAATACACCGCCGTGACCGCTGTGGCTGTGGCCGGTACCAGCCTGCTGGGCGGCTGCTCCGGTTCTGGCGCAGAAACTGCGATCCAGACCACCTATCCCAGTGATAATGTCGTGCTGAAGGTAAAGTCCACTCTGGAATCCCTGGAGTATGACCCCACATCCGGCTATGCGACCTTTACGATCCATATCGTCAACGGCCGCAAGAATCCCATCGTCGTGAGCCCCAATCGTTTTGCAGTCAAGGCCTACGATAAGAACAACAACTGCATCGCAAACATCTTTGTGGGTTCTACCCAGGGCAGCCTCAACGCCGCCCTGGCCCCTGGCGATACCAACCCCATCAGCCGCGGTAAGGAGTGCATCTGCACCGTTATTGCATCCGGCCTGCCTGTAGAGACTGAGAATTCTGAGGATACCAAATGCCCCATCGCCTCCCTGCGTATCATCTACACCCCGGATACCGAGTACAACGAGTACACCGCAAACTGGATCATCTCCCCGGATACTGCGGTCCCTGCTTTGGGCTGACCCTTACACCATATTTTGTTGATAAACGGAGGAACGTATCATGTCTTACACTTTTTCCCGGCGTGATTTCCTGAAGTATTCTGCCATGACCGCTGTGGCTGTGGCCGGTGCCGGCCTGCTGACGGGCTGTGAGATCCAGGACCCCAACAACCCTGTTATCAAAAAGCTGGGTTATGGCACGACCCTGGGCACCACCGGCGGCCTGCTGAAGAGCGTGGACCTGGATGTCACCGCAGGCGTCTTTACCTTTACCGTAAAGAACAACTCCGATGCTCCCCTTCATATGGCCACCCCCAACGAGAGATTCGTAGTAAAGGTCCTGGACAAAGACGGCAACAGCAAGTGGAGCAACTATTTCAACCTGTCCATCGAGGCTGTTCTGGGGGCGGACGGCAAGGCTCCTGATATTCTCCCCCAGCTCCCGCCCCGGACTGTAGGTGAGTACAAGGTCCATGTCCCCGACTATGCCGGGCATGCTCCCAACCCTGAGGACACCCTGGAATTCACCTTCATTCCTCGCCCGGCCAAGTCTCCTGAACTCCGCATAACCTGGAAGATCCCCGGTGCAGACCTCGTCAAGTAATCCTCCAATCTTTACATTTCAGCCCGCACCCTTGGTGCGGGCTTTTTTGACCCTTTTGTTGGGCAGTTCGTCGCAAAGTGTCTATCGTTTTTTAGTGATTTTGTGTCTTGTGCACAGTTCCGTTTTCCGGTACAATAAAAGAACAAGCAACGGACAAAGCGCAGCGGCAGAGCCACTTGCCGCCGCGCTGTTATATTTTGCGGCGGGTACGCCCGCCCGGCTGAAAAGGAGTGCTGTCTGTTATGATCAACATGGTCAAGCTGCCCACCAAGAAAAGTGACCTGTTCCTGCGCGTTGCCAAGGGACATTTTGCCACCAGCCACAGCCACATCAACTATTACATCGACGTCACCACCCAGAAGTCCCGCCTGTCGGAGGCCAAGGCCGTGGCCAGAGAACTGGTAAGTGCCTACCAGCACAGCACCATCGTGGACACCGTGCTCTGTCTGGACGGCACCCAGGTCATCGGCACCTGTCTGGCCAATGAGCTGACCAAGGACGGCTTTGCCAACATGAACGCCCACCAGACCATCTATGTCATCACCCCGGAGTACACCACCGGCAGCCAGATCATCCTGCGCGACAATCTAGCCCCCATGGTCAAGGGCAAGCATGTGCTCATCCTGGCCGCTTCCATCACCACCGGCTACACCGTGCAGGCCGCTGTGGAGGCCGTGAACTACTACGGCGGCATGGTGGCCGGGCTTTCGGCTATTTTCGCCACCACCCACGAGTGCATGGGCTACCCGGTCACCTCCATCTTCGACCCCGCCAGCCTGCCGGACTACGCCAGCTTCGACAGCCGTGACTGCCCCCTGTGCAAGGCCGGCCAGCACATCGACGCCCTGGTCAACAGCTTCGGCTATTCGGCCCTGTAAGGAACCCCCCAATACAAAAGCGTCTGCAGAAGCCTCTGCAGACGCTTTTTGTTTGCCCGGGGCACCGGGTCATTGTTTTTGGGGGAACACAAAGGGATTGCAGCGGTATACCGCCACCAGATACAGGGCCATAAAGCACCACACCACCGGCTCACACAGGATCACCGCATTGTAGGCAAACCGGGGGATGAACACCAGCACGAACACCACCTTGCCCAGGAACTCGATGACACTGGAAAACAGCGGCAGCACCTTTTCGCCCAGGCTCTGCAGGGCATAGCGGGTGGACAGCAGCACCCCCAGCACCGCATAGAAGGGGGAAGTCCAGCGCAGATAGCGTGCGCCGTTTTCCAGCACGAGGGCCTCCGACGAGCCGGACACCATGCGCACCAGCCACTCGGCGCTCACCTGCATCAGCAGCACCGTCACCACCATGACCACCAGCGAATACAGGTAGATCTCCCGCATGCCCTTGCGGATGCGCTCCGGCTGGCCTGCGCCGTAATTCTGGGAAACGAAGGTGGACGCCGCATTCGCCATGGCAATGAGCGGCATATCCGTGAAGGCAAACAGCTTGCGGGCCGCCGTGTGTCCGGCGATGGTCAGGGTGCCCAGCCCGTTGATGCCGTACTGCAAGATCACCGAACCGGCAGACACGATGCTGCTCATCAGGCCCATGGAGATGCTCTGGCTGAACAGGTCCCAGTACAGCTTGCGGCCCACGTCCAGATGCTTCCGGCCCGGGATGAGGATGCGCACCCGCGCCATGACATAGAGGATGCACAGCACCACTGACACGCCCTGTGCGATCACGGTAGCCACAGCGGCACCGGCCACGCCCATGCCCATCCCGGCAATGAACCACAGGTCCAGCACCACGTTCAGCGCCGAGCTGAGCAGCAGGAACACCAGCGGCATCACACTGTTGCCGATGGCCCGCAGCAGGCCCGCGCACAGGTTGTAAGCGAACATGACGATGACGCCCAGATCAATGATGATGATGTAGCGGTAGGCATCTTCCAGGATTTCGGCGGGGGTGTCCAGCAGCTCCAGCAGGGGCCGCAGGCCGAAAAAGCCCGCCGTGGTGATGGTCAGCGACGCCGCCAGTCCGATGACCAGCGACCCGGCCACCGTGCGCTTGAGCAGGTCCTCGTCCTGAGCGCCGTAGGCGCGCGCTGCCACGATGGCAAGGCCGTTGCCGATGCCAAGGCCGAAGCCCACCAGAAGCTCGTAGATGGCTCCGCAGGAGCCAATGGCAGCAAGGGCGGTGTCGCCCAGCACGTTGCCCACGATCATGGTGTCCACGGTGTTGTACAGCTGCTGGAACAGGTTGGAAATGAGAATGGGCAGCATGAACAGCACCAGACTCCTGAAGATGGGGCCGTGCATCAGGTCTACATTCATCTGGAAGAGGTTCTTCTTCCGGGACTGGGTCTGGGTCATAGGGTTCCTCCAACTTTATTTTTACCGCAAAACAAGGGGCCGCCCGGAAAGCAGTCCCTTGTTTTGTCGTTTTATGCAGTTGCTTTTTACGAAGAAGCTGCCCGCGGCGGCCCCTCTCGTGAAAAGGCAGTCAGAGCGGCCCGCAGGCCGCTCTGACTGCAAAATCAAAAACATTTTTCCGCTGAAAATTGCCAGAGCGCAAGCGGCGGCAATTCCAATCGTGCTTTTTACAGCTCCTGGGTCTCAAAGCCGTGGCCGGTGAGCACCTCCACGCTGGTAAAGCCTGCGGCCTTGATGGCGGCAGCGGCCTCGTCAAAGCCGTAGGTCAGGCTGGCAATGTCGTGGGAATCGGAGGTGATGATCACCTTGCCGCCCATCTTCTGCCACTCACCCAGCAGCCAGGGGCCAGGGTAGAAGTCCTTGCGGTAGCCGCGGTAAACGCCGCCGGTGCTCACTTCCAGCAGGCAGTCGTTGTCCTTTGCGGCCTGCAGGGCCTTGAGAGCAGCAGCCTTGTAGCGGGGCGACTCCTCGTCGAAGAACTCACCCTTGGCGTTCAGCTTCTTGATCAGGTCGATGTGGGCCAGAATATCCGGCTTGAGGGCGGCCACCTTTTCCACCTCGGCAAAGTAGGCTTCCACAGCGGCCAGCGGGTCGGCGTCGAAGTCGTCGTTGATGCAGTCCCACAGGTCCTGCGGGCGGAAATCGATCTCGTAATACTTGCCGGTGTTCTTGCCGTACAGGTGGTGTGCGCTGCCGATCCAGTAATCGTAGCCGGTGCGCTTGTCCTCGCTGAGGATATCCCACTCGATGCCGCACAGGATGTCCACCTTGCCCTTGTACTCGGCCTTGAGCTTGGCGATGGTGGCCTTGTACTGGGCGGTGCGGCTGGGGCTCATGCAGTATTCGCGGTCGCGCTGGGTGTAGCTATGGCCGGTGAAGCCCAGCGTGGTCAGGCCCTGCGCGCACGCAGCGCTTGCCATATCCTGCAAGGTATTTTTGCCATCGCACATGGTGGAGTGGCAATGGACACTGGACTTCTTATAATCTGCCATAATTGCTTCACTGCATCCTTTCCTGCTTGACCTTATGGTCAATGACGTGTCGTTTTTCCAGTTCACGGGTCACGTCCTCCACCGTGATGCCGGCGCTGACCATCAGCACCAGAACATGGTAGGCCAGATCACTGATCTCGTAAACGGTTTCTTCCTTATCCTCTTTTTCGCCTGCAATGATGACCTCGGTGCACTCTTCGCCCACCTTTTTCAGGATCTTCTCCTTGC
>OOAN01000222.1_pt1 | contig 46933 bp, 37 predicted proteins | sample 1671301 | NCBI WGS metagenome assembly OOAN01 (sample SAMN06348142, study PRJEB24527) | human gut metagenome | biome: human gut; feature: ankylosing spondylitis patient; material: feces | host: Homo sapiens | place: China | collected 2015-10
CGGCCGGGGAGGTGTTGCGCCGCTACTATCGTGCGGCTCAGCCGGGCGAGAAGGTACGCCCGCTTTCGCTGCCCGAAATATTCGCACGGTTGCGGAGACTTGAACCCGGGGCAATGGCAGGCGTGACGCTGCCCAAACTGGCGCAAGCCCTCGTGACCGCAGGGGTGCAGAAAGTGCATACGCATTATGGGAACCGGTACCGCGTGGCGGAAATATGAACTTATATCCCCACAACCTAAAAAACATGCCTTTTCGTACATTCATAACAATTATTTGTCGTACCTTTGCGCGAAAGACCTACAAAATGTTTATAACCAAACCCATATAAATTTATGTTCAAGGAAAACAAAGGAGAAGTCCTGCACGGAATTTTGCTTATCGTATTATTTTCGTTTTCTGCCTTTTACATCGCAGAATTCGAGTTCGTCAAACAGCTTTCCTTCAGCCCGCTGATTGTCGGTATCATCTTAGGCATGCTATACGCCAACAGCTTACGCAACAAACTGCCCGAAACATGGGTTCCGGGAATCAAGTTCTGTTCCAAACAAATCTTGCGCACAGGTGTAGTACTCTATGGCTTCAAGCTGACTTTCCAACAGGTACTGGCCATAGGACTTCCGGCCATTACGGCCGACTTGATTATCGTCGCCGGTACATTGGCTTTAGGTATATTAATGGGAAAATTACTCAAAGTAGACAGCCAGACAGCCTTAATGACCTCTACAGGCAGTGCCATCTGCGGGGCTGCAGCCGTGTTGGGAGCCGAACCGGTCGTGCGCTGCGAAGCCCACAAGACAGCGGTTGCCGTATCCACCGTGGTGATATTCGGGACGCTTTCCATGTTCCTCTACCCCATCATGTACCGTGCCGGATGGTTGGACGGCTTGAGCGACCAAGCCATAGCCGTATACATAGGTTCGACCCTGCACGAAGTCGCCCATGTAGTCGGAGCAGGTAACGCCATCGATGCTGCGGGAGGCAACGTGGCAGATGCCGCCACCATCACCAAAATGATACGCGTCATGCTGTTGGCACCCGTTTTGGTCATCATGAGTGTATGCCTCTCCGGAAAACAAAAAAATAAAGGCATAACCGGAAAGAGTAAAATCACAATACCTTGGTTCGCTTTTTATTTTTTGATCGTCATCGGTATTAATTCCCTGTTACAATCCGCCACTTTCATTCCTCAGGAAACTTTGCAGGCAGGTATAGGGTTCATCAATAACGTGGACACGTTCTTGCTCACCATGGCCATGACGGCGCTCGGTGCAGAAACTAGCATAGACAAATTCAAACAAGCCGGAGCCAAACCCTTCTATCTGGCCGGCATCCTCTATGTCTGGTTGGTATTCGGTGGATATGCCATTGTAAAATTGTTGTTCTGAAAAGAATTCGGACATCTGAAAATCCCCATGGTCCTAACCGGCCATGGGGATTTTCAGATATGTTCCGTCTCTTATTGGAAGAAAGGAAACAGTAAATCGGGGATCTCTATCCCATGCTTTCTGATGTCTTCCAACCTTTCCTTGGCTTTATCAGTCAGGGTAAAAAACATTTGGCGTTTGTCTTTCTCTCCCAAGGATCGAACTAACAAGCCCTTTTCTTCTACCGAACGTATCACTTTGGAAGCATGCGAGGCCGTCAGCCCCGTACGTTCCACGACCGCTCCTGCCATCACAGTTTCTTCCCCAACGCTACACAGGACCATCGCTTCATTCAATGATAAACCGTATGTTTCCGACAAACGGGTTTCCAACAAAGCAAGAGAACGGTAAAGGTCCCTCATGACACAAATACATTTGATTTTTTCCATCGCGCCGTTAGATAAACAAGTTTACATTAGCCTCTTCGGCACGCCCCATATACGTAGCCACTCCGCCAATCGTCACATGGTCCAACAACTCTTCCTTTTTCACCCCCATCACATCCATGGACATTTGGCAGGCTATAAACTCCACTCCGTTTTCAATGGCCTGGCGGCGTAATGATTCCAACGAGTCAATGCCTTTACGTTTCATGATATGGCGCATCATCCGTGCTCCCATGCCTCCCATATTCATTTTTGAAAGTTTCAGTTTCATGGAATCGGACGGCAACATCATGCCGAACATCTTTCCCAACCAGTCTTTCTCCACTTTTGGCTTTTCTGTCTTCTTAATGGCATTCAATCCCCAAAAAGTGAAGAAAATGGTCACTTTCTCTCCAGTAGCCGCAGCACCGTTAGCCAAAACAAAAGTGGCTAACGCCTTATCCAAATCATCGCTGAACAAGATAAAGGTCTTGCCTTTTGCCGTCGAGTCCGGAAGTGAAACCTCCATCGCACAAGGTGTCGCTTTCTCTACTCTGACTATGTATGTACCATTTTCGGTTTGGGCAGAAACAAAACGGTTTCCTGTCACCCGGCACCAGGCTTCGGCATCACGGGGAAAACCGGCATCCGTAGCACGTATCTCCAAACATTCTCCTGGTCGTAGTTGTTCCATGCTCTTCTTCAATTTCAGAATAGGACCGGGACATTGAATACCACAAGCATCTACCCGGACAATGCGGGCAACCGGCACCTTTTCCTCCTGACTTGCACAACATGTGCTACTTGACTTCTGAACGCAAACGCCTTCAGACGCATCGGGAAGAAGAACCGGATTCACAGCCGCTTTATAGGTCTTAAGCCCTCCTATCAGATTCCTCACGTCATAGCCGTTTTCTCTCAGGATATTAGAAGCCAGATAACCGCGCAACCCCACACCACAATACACCCACACAGGTTTATCGAGAGGTAACTCTGCCAAACATTCCCGCAGCTCATCCAACGGCACATTCACCGCACCGTCTATCCCTCCCAGTGCATATTCGTCGGGCGTACGCACGTCCACCAATGTCACGCGGTTCAAATCAGCCGTTTTTAAATCCCTCCAATAAAGCGGATTCATTTTCCCGTTCAATATGTTCCCGGCCACATAGCCTGATACCGCCACCGGATCCTTGGCTGATGAAAAAGGTGGAGCGTAAGCGTGCTCCAACTCCATCAAATCGTACACTGTACCTCCGCGCTTAATGACCATAGCGTATTCATCTATCCGTTTATCCACACCGTCATACCCCATGATTTGTGCTCCGTAAAGTTTGCCTCCATCGGGAGAAAACGTAATCTTTATGGCCATCTGCAAGGCTCCGGGATAATATCCGGCATGAGAACCGGAATGTATCGTAGCCGAAAGATAAGGTATCCCCAACTGCAATAAACGTTTGGCCGGAAGACCTGTTGAAGCCACGGTCTGGTCGAACACCTTGGCAATGGCAGTCCCGATGGCTCCCTCGTATCTTGTTTTATTGCCGAACACCATGTTGTCGGCCACGATACGTGCCTGCCGGTTGGCAGGCCCCGCCAAGAAATTCAGCCAAGGCTTACCGGTCAAAGGGTGAGGAAATTCTATCGCATCACCGACCGCATACACCGACTCGTCCGATGTCTGCAGATAGTCATTCACACGGATTCCTTTCATCTCTCCCAGTTCCAAACCTGCAGCGGAGGCTAACGAGGTCTCAGCACGTACCCCAATGGAAAGAATCACCAAATCCGTCTCTATCGTGATACCGGACTTGAACTTTACCGTCACTCCGGAAGCGGTTTCCTCAAAAGATTCCACCGCCTGTTCCAAATAAAGCTTCACCCCTTTCTGCAACAGATGTTCATGTACTAAAGCCGCCATAGAAAAATCTATAGGTCCCATGACCTGAGCTGCCATTTCCACCACGGCCACTTCTGCCCCTGTATGTTGCAAATTTTCAGCCATCTCCAAACCGATGAAACCGCCACCTACGACAAGTGCACGCCTGACCTGATGTTGCCGCACGTAGTCCTTGATACGGTCGGTGTCTTGTACATTACGCAATGTAAAGATTCCACGGCTGTCGATACCAGGTAAAGGAGGACGTACCGGAGATGCTCCAGGAGAAAGCAAGAGTTTGTCGTAAGCTTCCACATATTCCCGACCGGCCGATGTCCTTACCGTAACTTCTTTCCGGGACACGTCTATTGCCGTCACCTCGGACGCTGTACGGACATCCACACGGAAACGACGGGCAAAAGCCTCCGGAGTTTGTACGAAAAGCCGTTCCCTGTCACTAATCACCCCACCTATGTAATAAGGTAAACCGCAATTGGCATACGATATATATTCTCCTTTTTCAAACAAAATGATTTCCGCTTTCTCCGTATTCCTACGAATCCGGGCAGCCGCAGTCGCACCACTAGCCACTCCTCCTATAATTACATACTTCATATTCTTTCTTATTATTTTGTATTATCATTATTTTCCAATAGAAACTTTTGCAAAGAACGCCTTTAATTTACAATGAAACAAATTTCCAACGGAAAACTTTCCAAGTTTAAGCATTTTTAGAAAACACAAACAAAAGCGATTCACTCCACCTCAAAATCCAGAAATTATCACTATATTTGCAAATGAACCGCAAAACCATGGATATATGACAGACTTTGCCCCCTCCGTATTGCTGATTTATACAGGTGGAACTATCGGAATGATAGAAAACCCGGAAACAGGAGCATTGGAAAGCTTCAACTTCGACCACTTGCTGAACTTTGTTCCGGAGTTGAAACGTTTTAATTATCATATCAACACCTATTCTTTCGATCCCCCCATTGACTCTTCCGACATGGAACCTTACCATTGGGCTAGATTGGCACGAATTGTAGAACGGAATTACGGACAATACGATGGTTTTGTCATCCTGCATGGAACCGACACTATGGCTTATACAGCTTCTGCATTGAGTTTCATGTTGGAAAACCTGTCTAAACCGGTTGTCTTGACCGGTTCACAACTTCCGATGGGCATGTTGCGGACAGACGGCAAAGAAAACCTGATTACCGCCATCGAGATTGCTGCAGCCAAACATCCGGACGGTACGGCCATGGTGCCGGAAGTCTGTATCTATTTCGAAAGAGACCTGATGAGGGGCAACCGTACCACGAAAATCAATGCAGAAAAATTCAATGCTTTCAAGTCGTATAATTATCCGTGCCTGGGGCATAGTGCCATCGACATCAAAATCAAACCGGAACGCATACGCCGGCCTGACCCGTCCCGTCCCCTGAAAGCACACTACTTGTTCGATACCAATGTAGTGGTTCTCACACTTTTTCCCGGAATACAAGAAAGCATTATTACTTCAGTCTTCAACATCAAAGGATTGAAAGCCGTAGTCATGAAGACCTTCGGTTCGGGCAACGCCCCACAGAAGCCGTGGTTTATCAAACTCATCAAGGAAGCCGCAGCACGTAACATCATCATTATCAACATAACCCAATGCCAGTCGGGAAGTGTGGAGATGGAACGTTATGAAACAGGACGCCAGTTACTGGAAGCCGGGGTTATCAGCGGATATGACAGCACCCCGGAATGTGCATTGACCAAATTGATGTTCCTTTTGGGACATGACCTGCCCTCCGAAAAAGTCAGGCACCTCATGAATACCAGTCTGGCCGGTGAAATTACATTGGAATAATATGACAAATATACAATCATGGAAGGACTAATCATAGGATTATTATTACCTTTTGCCGGTACAACCTTAGGTGCCGCCTGTGTTTTTCTGATGAAGAAGCAAATGCCGGATTTAGTACAGAAAACCTTATTGGGATTCGCTTCCGGTGTCATGGTGGCGGCTTCCGTATGGTCGCTGCTGATACCTTCCATAGAAATGAGCGGCACGGAAGACGCTACCCGGGTCGTCCCGGCCGTAAGCGGTTTCATAGCAGGTATTGCATTTCTCTTGCTGATGGACCGGATCACCCCGCACCTCCATTTAGGCAGCCCCTCACCCGAAGGACCGCACAGCAAATTGTCACGGACAAGCATGTTGGTATTGGCCGTCACATTACACAATATTCCGGAGGGAATGGCCGTAGGAGTAGCATTGGCCGCCGCCATGGAACACAGCACTTATCTTCCCATGGCCGGTGCATTGGCTTTATCTTTGGGAATCGCCATACAGAATTTTCCGGAAGGTGCCATCGTCTCCATGCCCCTGCGTAGTGAGGGAAACAGCAGATTACGCGCTTTCGGCATCGGCACATTGAGCGGCGTCGTAGAACCAATCGGAGCTATCCTGACGATTCTGTTGGCGGCCTACATTACCCCCATATTGCCCTATTTGCTGTCGTTTGCCGCTGGCGCAATGATTTACGTGGTCGTAGAGGAGTTGATTCCGGAAGCTTCCCAAGGCAAACATTCCAATGTAGGGACAATCGGCTTTGCCATGGGTTTCGTACTAATGATGATTCTGGATGTCGTATTAGGATAAATGTCTGGAACGATACTCTTTAGGCCCGACACCAAAATGCTTTTTCACATATTTGCCAAAAAAAGAAAGGGAAGGGAAATCCAATTCCACCATAATTTCCTTAATGCTTTTGTTTGAATAAGACAACAAATCCGCGATGTCTTTCGTCACCGCCTTATGAATCAATACAGAAGCCGTGTCGCCACATGTCGCCTTACAAACAGAAGACAAATATTTAGAAGTCACGTTTAACTTCTCTGCATAAAAGGATACGGAACGAGGTTTGGGATACACCGATGTAAGTATATCCAAAAATCCTTTGAACAAGTTATTCCCCTGTGAATAATCAACCGAACCAACAGATATATAACGTCCTATCACACCGTACAACTCACACATAAACGACTTTAACAAACAACGCATGGATTCCTTATACCCCATTTTGTCTTTATCTCCAATTTTAACTGATACTAAAGAGTAATACAAAGATAAACATGTATACTCCATATCCGTAAGCGACAACACCGGATGAGCCATCAAAAATGAGACTACATCCCAATTATAAGAAGAGAATGAAATGATCTTTTGAAATAAAGAACGAGAAATGCACAGGCAATTTACAGACAAATTCTTCGTTTCCCCCCGTCGCTCCAAGACGTAATTAGGTAAAGACATAATTATATCGCGTGCCTGTACCCTGTAATTTTTTCCATTGATGGTACATTCCGCTTCCCCTGAAATAATAATAGTAATAATCACCCATTCCACTTTTATTTTATCAGAGACCGAATGGGAAAAACTCTTCACTGCTGTTAGACCATCATACGAGAATACATCCTTTTTTCGCAATATCACAAAATCATCATTCACCAACAATAATCCTTCTTCCATTTTCTTTTTTTTTCAAATTGCAAAATAAATATCTTCATGTTTATAAACTGACCTGATTCTTCGCAAAGAGTGTTCTGAATAACATTAAAACTATCCTAAAACAGACTTATATTCCTCTATGTAGAGGGGGATGGCTAACCTCCACGCCAGTATTCCTCCGTACTAAAAACATCCTATCCTTATACGGACAGCCAGGCCAGAAAAGAACCGAGTAAAGAATATCTTATGCCGCTTTTTCTTAACTTTGCACCCGCTAACCCAAATGAAATATGATTTATCCACAGAATTTTGAACAGAAAATAGGATTTGACGAGATACGTACTTTATTGACGGGACACTGCCTGAGTACGCTTGGCATAGAGCGCGTCGTACAGATGAAATTCCTGACGGATTTGCATCTATTGCGCGAATTGCAAGAGCAGACACGGGAATTCCTGCGCATTCAGGAAGGAGAAGAGGACTTTCCGGAGCAGGACTTCTATGATGTACGCCCGGCCATCAAACGCATCAGAATAGAAGGTACTTATCTCGACGAAACGGAATTGTTCGACCTGAAACGCTCGCTTTGCACGATTATCAACATCGTACGGTTTCTTAATAAGGAAACCGAAGAATATAACGACACAGAAGAAAGACGCCCCGCCGACGATGCCTCCGTCCCCTATCCGGCTTTACGCCGCCTGACGCAAGGGGTCTCCGTCTACCCTCAATTGGTACACCGCATTGAAAACATACTCGACAAATACGGCAAAATCAAAGACTCGGCATCCGCCGAACTGTTGCGCATCCGCCGCGAACTTGTCGCTGCCGAAAGCGGAATCTCGCGCACACTGCACGCCATCTTGCGGAACGCGCAACAAGACGGCGTGGTGGACAAGGATGTCACTCCCACCATGCGCGACGGACGTCTGGTCATTCCTGTGGCACCGGCTTTAAAGCGTAAAATAAAAGGAATCGTCCACGATGAATCCTCCACAGGACGTACGGTCTTCATCGAACCGGCTGAAGTGGTGGAGGCAAACAACCGTATCCGCGAACTGGAAGGAGAAGAACGGCGTGAAATCATACGCATATTGCAAGAATTCACGGCTGAGGTCCGGCCTCATTATCAGGAAATACTGCAATCCTACGAGTTTTTGGCCGAAATAGACTTCATCCATGCCAAGGCCGGATTAGCCCACCAGTTCGATGCCACGACACCGGACATCAAAGGGGCGCCGCTGATAGACTGGACCATGGCCCGCCATCCCTTGCTATACCTGTCCCTGACCCGTCACGGGAAAAAAATCGTACCGCTCGACATCGAACTGAACGGACATCAGCGTATTCTCATCATCTCCGGTCCCAACGCGGGCGGAAAATCCGTATGCCTGAAGACCGTAGGCCTCATCCAATACATGTTGCAATGCGGACTTCCCGTTCCTATCGGGGAAAACTCACGCACCGGCATTTTCGGCAGTATCTTTATCGATATCGGGGACGAGCAGAGCATAGAGGACGACTTGAGCACCTATTCCAGCCATTTGCTCAACATGAAAAACATGATGAAAGCTTGCTGTGGCACCAGTCTTCTGCTCATCGACGAATTCGGAGGCGGCACGGAACCGCAAATCGGCGGCGCCATAGCCGAAGCCGTCCTGAAACGGTTCAACCAAAAAAAGACCTTCGGCATCATCACGACACACTACCAAAACCTGAAACACTTCGCCGAGGACCATGAGGGGGTAGTGAACGGGGCCATGCTCTACGACCGCCAACACATGCAGGCCCTGTTCCAACTGCAAATCGGCAATCCTGGCAGTTCTTTTGCCGTGGAAATCGCCCGCAAGATAGGCATTCCTGAGGAAGTAATAGCCGATGCGTCCGAGTTGGTGGGCAAAGAATACATCAACGCGGACAAGTACCTGCAAGACATCGTAAGAGACAAGCGGTATTGGGAAAACAAACGGCAGAACATCCATCTCCGGGAAAAGGAAATGGAGAAGACCATAGCCCGTTACGAAACGGAAATCGCAGAGTTGCAACGCAGCCGGAAAGAAATCTTACGCAAAGCCAAAGAAGATGCCGAACAACTGCTCCGGGAATCGAATGCCAAGATAGAGAACACCATTAAAACCATCAGGGAGGCTCAGGCTGAAAAAGAAAAGACCCGCAACGTACGCCAGGAATTGGATGATTTTAAAAAGACCTTGGACGACATCGAAAAACGACATGAAGCGGACAAGATAGCCCGCAAAATGCAACAACTGCAGGAACGGAAAAAAAGACAGGCCGAACGGAAAGAGAAAAAAGCATCCGAAGCCGCCATGCGGAAAGCACAGCCCGATGCCTTGCTGCAAACCGCACGGGAAGCGGAAGAGCGCAACCGTCCCCTGCAACCCGGCGAAACCGTACGCATCAAAGGGCAAACCACCGTAGGTACGATAGAGGAGATAGACGGAAAGAACGCCATCGTCACTTTCGGCATGATGCGCACCAACGTGAAACCGGAACGGTTGGAACGGGCCGCAGCCCCCGATGCCCCGGCACGGACACAGGCTGCCACCTTCGTCAGCAAACAGACGCAAGACAGCATATACGAAAAGAAACTGAATTTCAAACAGGACATCGACGTACGGGGCATGAGGGGAGACGAAGCCATCCAAGCTGTTACCTATTTTATAGACGATGCCATAATATTAGGTATATCCAGAGTACGCATCCTGCACGGGACGGGATCCGGCATCTTGCGAACCCTGATTCGCCAATACCTGCACACGGTGCCCGGCGTAAAAGATTTCAAAGACGAACATGTACAGTTTGGAGGAGCCGGCATCACCGTAGTAGACTTGGCCTGACTTCAGGGCGGCAAATATGCACTGCAAAGCGGATTCGCATATTATTTTTCCAACGGGACAAGGACTAAATAGACCATTATTTATTACCTTTGTACCCAATTAAGTACATATTGCGACTTTTTAGACTTTAAGAAAAAGATTATGCTGGAGAGATTTTTAAGTCAAACGACGTTCACGTCGCAAGACGACTTCATCCAAAATTTCCATGTAAAGGTACCGGAGAACTTCAATTTCGGATACGATGTAGTAGATGCATGGGCCGCAGAAGCCCCGGACAAGATAGCCTTATGTTGGACGAACGACCATGGTGTACACCATGACTTCACTTTCTCCGAACTGAAAGACTACACAGACCGTACGGCTTCTTATTTCCAATCGTTAGGCATCGGACACGGGGACATGGTCATGCTTATATTGAAACGCCGGTATGAATTTTGGTTCTCCATCATCGCCTTGCACAAGATCGGAGCCGTAGCCATTCCGGCCACCCATCTGTTGACCGGAAAAGACATTATCTACCGTAACAATGCCGCCGACATCAAAATGATTGTCTGTGCCGGCGAAGAGGTCATCTTGAACCACGTCAAAGACGCTCTCCCCTATTCACCTTCCGTCAAACATCTCGTTTCAGCCGGACCAATCGTGCCCCATGGTTTTGAAGACTTTCAAAAAGGCGTTTTAGGAGCCGCACCGTTTGTCAAACCGGAACATCCCAACCGGAACGATGACATATCCCTGATGTATTTCACTTCGGGAACTACCGGCGAACCGAAGATGGTGGCTCATGATTTCACTTATCCGCTCGGGCATATCGCAACCGGATGTTATTGGCATAACCTGCACGAAAACAGCCTGCATCTGACCGTGGCCGACACGGGATGGGGAAAAGCCGTATGGGGAAAACTGTACGGCCAATGGATTGCCGGAGCCACGGTTTTTGTATACGACCATGAAAAGTTCCATCCGGCCGACATCCTGCAAATGATACAAGATTACCATATCACATCGCTCTGTGCCCCCCCCACGGTCTTCCGCTTCCTGATTCGGGAGGACCTGACGCATTACGACCTTTCTTCCCTGCATTATTGCACGATTGCAGGCGAGGCGCTGAACCCGGCCGTGTACGAAACATTCCGCAAACTGACCGGTATCAAACTGATGGAAGGCTTCGGACAGACAGAGACGACTTTGACTATCGCCACATTCCCATGGATGGCTCCTAAACCCGGTTCCATGGGAGTACCTAATCCGGAATACGTAGTAGATTTACTCAAAACAGACGGAACATCGGCTGCACCGGGCGAACAGGGACAAATAGTCATCCGCACCACCCATGGCAAACCATTGGGATTGTTCAAGGAATACTACCGTAACCCAGGCCTCACCCGTGAAGTCTGGCATGACGGCATATATTATACAGGCGATGTGGCCTGGAAAGATGAAGACGGTTATTTCTGGTTTGTAGGACGGGTGGACGACGTCATCAAAAGTTCCGGCTACCGCATCGGTCCCTTCGAAGTGGAGAGCGCATTGATGACACATCCTGCCGTAGTGGAATGCGCCATCACAGGCGTACCCGACGAGATTCGCGGACAAATCGTAAAAGCTACCATCGTACTGGCAAAAGACTACAAAGATGTAGATAAAGAGCATTTGGTCAAGACTCTGCAAAACCATGTCAAACAAGTCACTGCACCTTATAAATACCCGAGAGTCATCGAGTTTGTAGACGAACTGCCCAAAACCATCAGCGGAAAAATCCGAAGAGTGGAAATCCGCAACAAAGACAATCAGAAATCTTAATCACAGGCTGCTCATACAGTCTGATTTTATACTTTTAAATTATGAAACAAAAAATTCTATTGCTGTCATTCCTGTTTCTCAGCCTGATAGGGTATGCACAACCCATCGACTGGAACAAGAAACTTCCGGCAGACCCGAATGTCCTGATCGGCAAGCTACCGAACGGTATCACTTATTATCTCCGGCATAACGAAGAACCTAAAGACCGGGCCAGTTTCTTCATCATCCGCAATGCAGGCGCCTTACTGGAGAATGACGATCAAGACGGCTTAGCCCACTTCTTGGAACACATGGCCTTTAACGGCAGTAAGAACTTCCCGGGCAACAGCATGATTTCCACACTCGAACGCCACGGTATCTCCTTCGGTGGAAACCTGAATGCCTACACCACGCAAAACGAAACGGTGTACAACATCAGTGATGTGCCGATGGCAGACGAAAGCCTGACGGACACGTGCCTGCTCATTCTTCACGATTGGTCTTATTACCTGACCCTCGACCCGAAAGACATCGACGAGGAACGCGGGGTCATCACAGAGGAGTGGCGTACACGCAATACCAGCGCAACCCGCATCTATAACCAGAAAAGACCTATACTCTACAAAGGCTCGAAATATGCCGAGCGTGATGTCATCGGCAATTTGGATGTCATCCGGACATTCAAGCCCGAAACCCTGCGCGACTTTTACCACAAATGGTACCGCACGGACTTGGAAGCCATTGCCATTGTAGGAGATTTCGACATCAAAAATATGGAGGGAAAGATAAAGAAAGTCTTTTCGTCCATTCCCGTTATCCCTAATCCGGAACCGCGCCCATTTTTTGAAATCCCGTCCCATGACGAAACTTATTTCTGCCTGGCCACCGACAAGGAAGCTACTTCATCCAACGTACAAGTTATCCGCATCTTCCGCGACAAAGAATACGACGGCAAGGGATATGCCACGTATCAGGACGTGAAAAACGGTTTGATGATCGGCTTTTACAACAGTATGGTGGGTGAACGTATCGGAGAGATTATTCAACGCGGACAAGCCCCTTACGTAAAAGCTTCGGTCGGCTTTTTCGGCATGGCAAGGGGATATTATGGTTACTCCGTGAGTGCGACAGCTAAACCGAACCAGGAAAAAGAAGCCCTCATCGGGGCCTTAGAGGAACACGAACGGATATTCCAACATGGCTTTACCGAAGACGAACTGAACCGCGCAAAAGCCAATATGCTGACAAGCCTTGAATCTATGGTGAAAGACAAGGACAAAACTTCCAACGATGCTTATGCTGAGGAAATGCAATCCCACTTCTTGACCAACGAAGCCATTATTGATATTGGGGACTACGCCGAAGCTGTCAAGGAAATCCTTCCGACCATCACGGCTGAGGAGGTATCCCAACAAGCCCGCAGATGGTGGAAAGCGAATAACCGTACCATCGTCATCAGCGGCCCGAGCGAAGGCGTCACACACCTGACGGAACAAGAGGCCCGGGACATCCTTGCCGAAATGGAAGGAAAGGAAGTAACTGCATACGAAGACAATAGCGTAAAAGGCAACCTCATCGAAAAAGAGCCCACAGCCGGAACAATCACAAAAGTGAAGGAACTGCCACAATTCCAAGCCGAAGAATGGACTTTAAGCAACGGGGCAAAAGTAATCTACCGCAAGGCCGATTATGAAAAAGACGAAGTAGCCTTAGCCGCTTACAGTCCCGGTGGTTCTTCTTTATATACGGATATCAATTTCCTCCCTGCGGCATCCAATGCCGGACAATTCGCTTCGAACTACGGTTTGGGAACCTACGACGAAATCGCATTGGGCAAGTTGCTGACTGGTAAAAAGGCCGGGTGTGAGGTCTCTATCAGCGGATTGTATGAGAACGTCAACGGAAGCTCTACGCCCAAAGACTTCGAAACGATGATGCAACTGATGTACCTCCGTTTCATGGAACCTCGCTTCGATACTCTGGCACATAAAGTCATCATCGAACGCAACCATATCTATGCCAAGCAGATTGCCGGGCAACCGCAGACCATCATGCGTGATTCTCTCTCATTGATTTCTGCCAACTACAATCCGCGCGTACAATTGTTCAACGACGCATACGTAGACCGGTTGACGCTCGACCGTATTGAAAAGGCTTACCGTGACCGTATCTGCGACGCCAGCGATTTTACTTTCTTCATCGTCGGGAACGTGGACAAAGACACGGCGCGGGTCATGGCCCAGAAATACATAGGTTCCCTCCCTTCCCTCTACCGGAATGAGAAGTGGGTGGACCGTCAGGTCAGGGCACCGAAAGGCAAAGTGGAAAAGAACATAGAAATTCCGTTGGAGGTTCCGAAGTCCACAGTCATAGTCCTGTTCAACAAGGAAATGAAATATACCTTGAAAGAGGCTTACACCATCAACATACTGGGTAATATCCTCACCAACCGCTATACCAAGACTATCCGCGAAGAACAAGGCGGAACCTACGGCGTAGGAGTAAGCGGATCAGCCTCACGCGAACCCTATAACAATTATAATATGTATATGACCTTCGAATGCGACCCTGAAAAGGCGAATGAGCTGAAGCCCTTGCTTTATAAGGAAGTGGACAATATCATACGTGAAGGTGTTACGGAAGAAGAACTCAGCAAAGTGGTCAAGAACACGCTGAAAGAGGCTGAACAAAGCAAACAGCACAATGCTTATTGGCTGACCACCTTGGTTACATATTATAAGACAGGAGTGAACCTGAACGACCCGAAAAACATGGAAACCCTCGTGGCTTCCATCCAACCGAAGGACGTGCAGAAGTTTGCCAAGAAGTTCTTCAAGGAAGCAGATATCATTGACCTGATATTCTCACCGCAGCAGAAATAAACAAGAAGGGGAGGAAAGCTTGTCTTGCTTTCCTCCCATTTCCGTTTTAACTGAAACGGGCATTCTGACATTATGCCGCAACCCACTCTTATGCCCCACCTTACGATATGCTCTTCATGACCCTACAGAAACTCTCGAACGAAGCATCGAGGCATCCCAATTGATAAGGAGCAAGATGCAAGGAGAAGGTACCCTTCACCGGCGTCAAGTCGAAATACAGCTTGGCCACGCTGGCCAGATTGAACGACAAGGCATCGCCTTTTTTCATCAGGAATTGGCAACAACGCACCAGAAGATCGCGTTCATGCTCCAACTGACGCATACACTGGAATAATAAATAATAACAGGCCATTCCTCTGCCCTGCAACAAATATTGCACACGTTCGCGCGACGTATCTACATGAAGGCTTCCGAATAAATAAGACAATTCCTCCGTATCTTCCCCGAAGACCTCCACCATAAACCGGATGAATTTGGCACGGTCCAATTCCGTCCCGGCATCGTTCAGGAACTTCGCTACCGGCACATAGCCGTCTTGCCGCAATGTAAAACCGGATTTTTGCTTCCGAAGGGGAACGGACTTGAGCAAAGTCACCAGAAAAGCTTTGGAATTACGCACCAACAGGAAACGAAACGCTTCCCAAAACACCGTATCCGAGACACGAGGCATGATTTGCATGCTGATGATTTCACCGGCCATACGGAACTCGCGATGGGACAAGCCGTCCAGATACACAGCCAATCCGTCCCAATCGCCCGACTCGAAACAGGATTCAAGACGTGCTAAAATCAACGGATTATAATATTTTCCATACGCCATAAGCCCGATAAAATAAAAAGGCGAAACTTTTCCGGTTTCGCCTTTGTGCTTTTTGAGCCTCTTGTCGGATTCGAACCAACGACCCCGAGATTACAAATCACGTGCTCTGGCCAACTGAGCTAAAGAGGCGGGTGGGAAAGCTTACTGCATCGCGCTGCTACAACCAACTACCCTTGCTGCGATCAAGCCCTGGGGGATTCGAAGGGAGCTAGCCGTACAGGACTTTCCCGTTTGCGGTTGCAAAGGTAGGAACTTTTTCTTTCCGTTCCAAACATTGGTATATACTTTTTTAATGCATTCCTGAAATAAAACTCATTTTCAACCGCTTAGATTTTACAAAAATAAAGAAGTTTAGTTCGCCGTATTCCGCTAATTTTTCGTATTTTTGCACGCTAAATGTAATATATGTCATAATGAATGCAATAAGCTACAAGCAACTCCGTGCTTTTGCCGCCCAATACGGTGCCGTGGTGGGCCTGATGTGGATTGTCAGTTTTGCTTTTTATATTATCGGGTTGACCCGTCCGCTCGTAGGCAACGTGGGTCTCATCATCGGATTGTTGTCCGTGGTGACAGCCGGTTTCCTGATACGGAAATTCAGAGGTGAAGTGTTTCCCCTTCGTTTCGGCCAGTCGTGGTGGATGGCGACGCTGATTTTCATGTATGCCTCCTTGCTCATGGCGGTGGCCCAATTTGTTTATTTCCGCTACATCGACAACGGATTGCTCCTCCAGACTTATTCCACCATCATGCAACAGCCCGAGGCTGTAGCTATGATGCAAAGCATGATGCCGGGAGAGGACGTGGCCGAAGTCAGCCGCCAAGTCATAGACCTGCTTAAAAATATCTCTCCCATACAACTGACTTTCGAATTCTTAGTATATAATCTCATGTTCGGCTTCCTGCTAGCCATCCCCACCGCGTGGATCGGATTAAGCGGAAAGAGCCGTACGACTCACAGTCAAAACCGATAAATATGGATATTTCAGTCGTAATACCCCTCTTCAATGAAGAAGAATCCATCCCGGAATTATATTCATGGATTGAACGCGTAATGAACGCACACGGCTTCACATACGAAGTCATTTTCGTCAATGACGGCAGCACCGACCGTTCTTGGCAACTGATTGAAGATTTGCAGGAAAAGCACAGTTGCGTGAAAGGCATCAAATTCCGCCGCAACTACGGAAAAAGCCCGGCCTTGTATTGCGGCTTCAAGAAAGCGGAGGGTGACGTGGTCATCACCATGGATGCCGACCTTCAGGACTCCCCCGACGAGATTCCGGAGCTTTACCGCATGATCGTGACGGACGGATTCGACTTGGTGTCGGGGTACAAGCAAAAACGATATGACCCGTTGTCCAAAACCATCCCTACCAAACTGTTCAACGCTACCGCCCGCAAGGTCAGCGGCATCAAAAACCTGCACGATTTCAACTGCGGATTGAAAGCTTACCGCAAGGAAGTCGTGAAAAGCATTGAGGTCTATGGGGAAATGCACCGTTATATCCCTTATCTGGCCAAGAACGCCGGTTTCGACAAAATCGGGGAAAAGGTGGTGCACCATCAGGCACGCAAGTACGGCAAGACCAAATTCGGCGGCCTGAACCGCTTCTTCAACGGTTATCTGGATCTGATTTCCCTTTGGTTCCTATCCAAATTCGGGGTCAAACCGATGCACATCTTCGGCTTTTTAGGTTCTATCATGTTCATTTTGGGTTTCATTGCCACAGGGGTTATCGGCGTGAACAAGCTGTATGACATGTATTGCGGCAACGACTACCGTTTGATTACCGACTCACCCTACTTCTACATCGCGCTCACTACGATGATACTGGGTACGCAACTTTTCCTGACCGGCTTCTTGGGAGAACTCATCAGCCGCAATTCGCCGGAGCGCAACAATTACTTGATTGAAAAAGAAATATAAAGATTACATCTTTTGAAGATGAAGAAACTAAAAGGTATAACCCTCACGTTGGTTTGCATCAGCATTTTCATTGCTGCCGTTTCCTGCGAATCTACCGACTGCCCGATAAACAATGTCGTTTACAGTACGTATGGATTCTATGCCGCCACGGATGAAGGGGAAAGCAAAATCCAAGTGTTGGACACACTGACGGTCACGGCTGCCGGAACGGATTCCATTTTGATTAACCGCCTGGTACGAGGAAGCGAAGTGGAACTTCCGGTAAGTTACAGTGCCGCAACCGACACGCTCATCTTCCACTTCACCGATACGGTGGGCCGTACGCGGAGGGATACCATTTGGATTGACAAAGAAAACATTCCGCATTACGAATCCCCTACTTGTCCGGCTTCGATGTTCCACCATGTGACCGCCGTCCGTTGGACCCGACTGCTTGTAGACTCCGTTTCAATTGTAAATCCGAATATCAATTATAATGTATCCGAGAATTTTAAAATATATTTCCGTAGCGGTAATTAGCCTACTTCTCCCTTTCGCTTCCTACGCTCAACAAACCGACAACAAGGAGCCTCAGGAAACCGTAGAAGACCTGACGAAAAAGGAAGCACCCATATTCGGAGGAGTGGCCCTGTCAGGCGACCTTGTAGGTGTCATTATGAGATCCCTCAATTCGGATTATTCGCAAATGGAAGTGGCCGCACATTTGAATTTCAAGGAGAAATATTTTCCGGTTTTTGAATTGGGATATGGGGAAAGTAACTGCGAGGGTGAGGAAACAGGCAATACTTACAAAACCAAGGCACCTTATTTCCGCATCGGTATGGACTACAACTTTACTAAAAAGTGGTACACTGGCAACCGGTTGTATTTAGGCTTACGTTATGCTTTCACGTCTTTCAAATACGATATAAGCTCCCCGGGATTCGCCGATCCGGTGTGGGGAAACGAAGTCCCGTTCGTGTTCAACGGGCTTTCGGCCAATTCCCATTGGGGAGAAATCGTGTTCGGCATAGAAACACGGATATGGAAAATTTTCCACTTAGGATGGAACGTACGCTATAAAATCCGCATGAGCCACAGCGAGGCCCCGCAAGGTTCTCCATGGTATGTGCCTGGTTTCGGCAAATACGGCAATTCATGTATCGGTGGAACATTCAATATCATATTCGACATTTAAACCCTGGCAAAAACATGCAAACATGTACATCACAGAAGCTATACTAATAGGATTGGCACTCGCCATGGATTGCTTTGCCGTAAGCATCACTTCAGGTGCTATTGTCAAGCACATCGTCTTGCGCCCAATGTTGGCCATGATCCTTTCGTTCGGCCTCTTTCAGGGTGCAATGGTATTGGCCGGTTGGTATGTCAGCACACTCTTCAGCCGTTTTCTGGCTCCCATAGACCATTGGATTGCTTTCGGATTGCTCTCTGCCGTCGGTATCCAGATGGTTCGGGAAGGCTTCGGGAAAAAAGAGGAAACCAAGTTCGACCCGCTAAGCTATAAAGTCATCCTTGCACTGGCCGTAGCCACAAGCATAGATGCCATGGCCGTAGGAGTTTCCATGGCTTTTATGCCAATAGGTAGCAGTTGGGACACCATCGCAATGCCAACCGTCCTCATTGCCGCCATTTCGTCTGCCCTTACCATAGCCGGGTTGGGAACAGGCATATTCATCGGACGCAAGATACCATGCTCCATGGCATCCGCCGGAGGTCTTATCCTGATAGGTATCGGTATTAAAATCATTGTAGAACATTTAGGTTTATGCTCATGAACGATAAAAGAAAAAAACTACGTTGGCAACTGCCATTTCTCATCCTGTTGGTTATCGGCACGATATATGCCATACGCAGCCCACACTCCAATATTCCTTTCCAACGGGAAGAAGGAGCAGTTTTCGGCACGTTTTACCACGTAACCTACCAATGCGATTCCAGTCTGCAAAAGGAAATTGAAGCCGAATTACGAAAAGTGGATGTTTCCCTCTCTCCTTTTAATAAAGAATCGGTCATCAGCCGAATCAACCGGAATGAGGAGGTTACCCCGGACAGCATGTTCGTCCACGTATTCCAACTGGCCAAAACCATCAGCAAACATACCGACGGTGCATTCGACATCACCGTCGCCCCGCTAGTCAATGCCTGGGGATTCGGCTTCAAAAACGGACAGAATCTCACTCCGTCACAAATCGACAGTATCCTTTCGTTCGTCGGATTTGAAAAAGTGGCTTTGGAAAACGGAAAGGTCGTGAAACAGGATTCTCGGGTAATACTGGATTGCAGTGCCATTGCCAAAGGATACGGCAGTGATGCGGTAGCCCGCCTGTTCGACCGTAAAGGCATCCGGAACTACATGATTGAAATCGGAGGGGAAATCGTGGTGAAAGGACTCAGTCCCAAAGAGCAAAAATGGAAAGTGGGCATCAATAAGCCCATAGACGATTCATTGAATGTCAACAATGAAATCCAAACCATACTGAACGTCACGGACCTCGGTATCGCGACTTCGGGAAATTACCGTAACTTCTACTACAAAAATGGAAAAAAGTATGCACATACCATAGACCCGCACACAGGTTATCCTGTGCAGCACTCCATCCTGTCGTCCACCGTAGTGGCCAAAGACTGCGCCACCGCCGACGCATACGCTACGGCATTTATGGTCATGGGATTGGAACAGGCTAAAAAGATATTGCAGTCCACTCCCGACATACAAGCTTACCTTATCTATGCGGACGAGAAAGGGAAGAACCAAGTGTACACAACTCCGGCCCTCCAAACGATGATGGACCGATAAAACAGACATATATGGAAAACTTTACATTGGACACTTTGACCGCCCTGCCATTGTTTCAAGGCATCGGAAAAAGTGAATTGGCACAATTTTCCACGTCTGTCCCTCACCGGATCGTCCAATATGCCGAAGGAGAGAACCTGGCTGAACAAGACCACCCTTGCCGACAGTTGATACTGGCATTCCGGGGCACCATCGAAATGCGTACCCGGTCGGACAACAACCGCTTCGCATTCTACGAACGGCTACAATCGCCAGTAGCCCTACAACCGGAAGCCCTGTACGGCATTACTCCACACTACACGCATACTTATACAGCACAGACAGACATACGCGCCCTAATCATTCCCAAAGACGGAGTGACCTTGTTATTCAGTCGTTTCGAGGTATTCCAGCTTAACATGATCAACCTCTTGTCCTCCTATATTTACCGTCAGGGAAGATGGCTGTGGCATAACCTTTCAGGGAATACGGAGAAACGTATCGTCAATTTCATTCACTCCCGTAGTGTATACCCTGCCGGGGAGAAAATTTTGGAAATCAGCATGGAAGACCTCGGATTACAAATCAATGAGCCACGCATGAATGTGTCACGTGCCCTGAACCGTTTACAGAAAGAAAACTTAGTCTTATTAAAAAGAAGGAAAATTATCATACCAGCCTTGGAGAAATTGATCCAGGCCTTCTAAAAATACAAATATCGACATGGACATCATACAAGAAAACAAAACCGAAGAAAGGAAAAATCCGTTTTTCAGCTCTTCCTATGGAACGCCTCACGACACGGCACCTTTCAACCAAATACACCTCGAAGATTACGAACCGGCTTTCATGGAAGGCATACGGCAAGATGACGAACTGACGGACACCATCATCCAAAATCCGGAACCTCCCACGTTCGACAATACCATATCATTCAGCGTCCCCGACAACCTGCTGAGCCGGGTGAGCAATGTGTTCTTCAACCTGTTGAGCGCGGAGACCAACGACGAGATGGACGAGTTGGCACAGAAAATGTCACCGATATTGACGGAACATGCCAACAACATCCTGCTGAACGAGAAACTGTTCGCCCGGGTAAAGGCAGTGTATGAAAACCACCGTGAATTGACGCCTGAAGAACAAATGCTTTTAGACAAGAGTTACGACGGCTTCATACGCAACGGGGCTAACCTTACGGCCGAGGACAAAGAAAAGTTCCGCGCACTCAGCAAGGAACTGAGCCAGTTGACTTTGCAATTCTCACAGAACAACCTGAAGGAGACCAATAAATTCCAACTCCACCTGACTGACGAAAAGGATTTGGCCGGCCTTCCGGAATCTGCTGTCGAAGCTGCCGCATTGGCAGCCAAGGAAAAGGATTTGGAGGGATGGGTCTTCACCCTGCACGCCCCGAGCTATAACCCATTCATGACCTATGCTGACAACCGGGAACTCCGCCGGAAAATGTATATGGCACGGAATACCATCTGCACGCACGACAATGAATATAACAACCTTGAAATCGTCAAGCGTATTGTCAACCTGCGACGCGAACGGGCGCAACTGTTGGGCTACCCCACATACGCGGACTTCATATTAAAGAAACGCATGGCGGAAAACAGCCAGAATGTCTACCAACTGTTAAACGACTTGTTGGAAGCTTACCTGCCCACGGCACGGGAAGAAGTGAAAGAGGTGGAGAGAAAGAGCCGCGAAAAAGAAGGAGAAGACTTCGTGCTGCAACCTTGGGATTTCGGTTATTATGCCCATAAACTGCAATTAGAGAAGTACAATCTGGATGCGGAAATGCTACGCCCGTACTTCGAACTGTCACGCGTCAAACAAGGTATCTTCGGACTGGCTTCCCGCCTGTACGGCATCACATTCAAGGAAAATGCCGACATTCCGGTATACCATCCGGACGTGACGGCATACGAAGTGTTCGACAAAGACGGAACTTTCCTGGCCGTATTGTACACGGATTTCCATCCCCGGAAAGGTAAACAGAGCGGTGCCTGGATGACCTCCTACAAAGACCAATGGATAGATGAAGACGGCACCAACCATCGTCCCCATGTGTCCGTCACCATGAACCTGACCAAACCGACAGAGAGCAAACCGGCCTTACTCACTTTAGGAGAAGTAGAAACATTCCTGCATGAATTCGGACATGCCCTACACGGCATATTCGCCAATACGCGCTTCGAAAGTCTCAGCGGTACGAGTGTCTATTGGGATTTTGTGGAACTTCCGTCACAAATTATGGAAAATTTTGCCGTAGAACGCGATTTTTTAAATACCTTTGCCCAACACTACCTGACGGGTGAACCGCTTCCGGAAGAACTTATCGACCGGATTATCAAAAGCCGCAATTTCAACACGGCTTACGCTTGTATCCGACAGGTCAGTTTCGCTCTGTTGGACATGGCTTATTACACGCAGGACAAACCTTTCGAGGAAGACGTGCTTTCGTTTGAAAAACGCGCGTGGGAAGCGGCACAGTTGTTGCCGCAACCTGAAGAGGCCTGTATGAGCGTACAGTTCGGACATATCATGTCCGGAGGCTATGCAGCCGGATATTACAGTTACAAATGGGCGGAAGTCCTGGACGCTGACGCATTCTCCCTGTTCAAGGAAAAAGGTATATTCAACCGGGAAGTGGCACAAAGTTTCCGCGACAATATCTTGTCGAAGGGAGGCACGGAACCTCCTATGGCATTATATAAACGATTCCGCGGACAAGCTCCCACCATAGATGCTCTGTTAAAACGAAACGGTATCAACCCCATAAACAAAGCTTGAGAGAAAAAATGAAAACTCCGGAAGAAAAAAAGCATGAACTGGACCTGCGCTATTTGCGTATGGCTCGGATATGGGCAGAAAACAGCTATTGTGAACGACGCAAAGTAGGAGCCCTCATCGTGAAAGACAAAATGATTATTTCCGATGGCTACAATGGCACACCGGCCGGATTCGAAAACGTGTGCGAAGATGAAAACCACCTGACCAAACCTTACGTGCTGCATGCAGAAGCCAACGCCATCACCAAGATCGCACGGTCTGGGAACAACAGCGAAGGAGCTACCCTGTACGTCACAGACGCTCCCTGCATCGAATGCTCCAAGCTTATCATACAGTCCGGCATCAAGAAGGTCTTCTATGCCCGGCAATACCGGCTGACAGACGGCATCGACCTGCTTCAAAGAGCCGGTATAGAAGTACACTACCTACCATTGGAGACTCAGACTGAAGAACTTTAAAAAACATGTATTTATGAATCAGAATAGTTCATCGCGATTTACACCTATCCTATTGGCGTTATGCCTTGTGGCAGGAATATTGATAGGAACGTTCTATGCCAACCATTTCTCGGGAAACCGGCTGAACATCATCAATACGAACAGTAACAAGGTGAACGACCTGCTGCGTATCATCGACGACCAATATGTAGACACGGTCAATATGACCGACCTCGTGGAAAAAGCCATGCCCCGCATATTGGCGGAACTGGACCCGCACTCGGCTTACACCACAGCCAAGGAAACAGAAGCGGCAATGGAAAGCCTGAAAGGCAGTTTTTCCGGCATCGGCGTGTCTTTCACCAAACAAAACGACACAGCGCGCATCATCAGTGTCATCAAAGGCGGCCCATCTGAAAAGGTAGGATTGCTGGCAGGAGACCGTATTGTCAATGTGGACGGAAAAGACATTACAGGAAAAGACATCACAGCCGAAGACTGCATGAAACTCATGAAAGGCAAGAAAGCCTCCAAAGTCAAATTAGGCATCCGGCGTACGGGTGAAAAGGAGACACTTTACTATACCATCACACGAGGCGACATCCCGGTACACAGCATAGAAGCCACTTACATGCTCACCCCCGAAACCGGATATGTCAAAATCAAAAGTTTCAGCGAAACGACCTACCCCGAACTCTTGGTATCCTTGGCTGAATTAAACCAGAAGGGGTTTAAGAACCTGGTCATCGACTTGCGGGACAACACCGGGGGCATTATGCAGACCGCCATACAAATGGCCAACATATTCCTGCCCAAGAACCGTTTGATTCTCTACACGGAAGGACGCAAATTCCCACGTGAAGAATACAAAAGCGACGGGCGCGGAGCTTTCCCCAATCTGCCTCTGACAGTATTGGTCAACGAGGGATCGGCATCGGCCAGCGAAATTTTTGCAGGAGCCATACAAGACAATGACCGGGGAACCATCATAGGCCGCCGTACGTATGGCAAAGGATTGGTACAACAACCCATCGAATTCCGGGACGGAAGCATGATACGCCTGACCATCGCACGGTATTATACACCTTCTGGACGGTGCATCCAAAAGCCTTACGTAAAAGGACACGGAGAAGAATACGAGAATGACCTTATGGAACGTTACGAACGAGGGGAATTTTTCTCTCAAGACAGCATCAAACAAAAAGGCCCGCAGTTCAAGACTCGCTTGGGACGCACCGTTTACGGCAGTGGAGGCATCATGCCGGACATCTTTGTTCCGGAAGATACAGCAGACATAACCTCATACTATAAGGAAGCGTGGATAAGCGGACTAATACATCAATATGCATTTAACTTTGCCGACAGCCATCGTCCGGAATTGAATGAAATAGATACTAACGAGGAACTCGTCCGCTACTTAGACCAACAAAACGTAGTCCGCAAGTTTGCCGATTTTGCACAACAACGGGGACTTCGCAAAAGAAACCTGATGCTTTACAAGTCACGCAAACTTTTCAGAAGAAGCCTTTATGCTTCCATCATCAACAACGTGAAGGAAACAGAACAATTCTACGAATTCGTCAACAGTGATGACCCGGCAGTTGAACGTGCCATCAAGGTTCTGGAAGAAGGAAAAGCTTTTCCGGAAGCCCCACAGAAAACTGTAACCTCCCAATAATATAGAGACTTATTGGAAAAACTATGGCATTTGATGATGCCGTAGTTTTTCCAAAATTAATTATGCTTATGGATAAAAAAGAATTAAGGGCATCAATGACCCGAAATAAGAAAGAAACTTCCCGAGCGGCCATACTCGACCTTTCCGGCCCGATTTTGAGACGTTTGGCTGTACATCCGCGATTCATCGCTGCACGAACGGTTTTACTCTACCATTCATTGCCGGACGAAGTGGATACACAAGACTTCGTACGTTATTGGAGCTTGCGCAAATGCATCCTGCTTCCCACCGTAAAAGGTAAAGAAATCGAGTTGCACCGTTATGCAGCTGAAGACCGGCTCGAAGAGGGGCCTTTCGGCATCCAAGAATCCACCGGCGAGGTCTTTACCGACTACGCCTCTATTGATTTAGCCATTATCCCGGGAGTGGCTTTTGATGCAAAAGGAAACCGCTTGGGACGCGGACAAGGCTTTTACGACCGTTTGCTGACGCGGTTGCAACATTACGATATATATAAAATAGGTGTTTGCTTCGATTTCCAACGGGTAGAACATGTTCCTACCGAACCCCATGACATCCCCATGGACGAGATTCTTTGAATCGTTGTCAACGGAACACAATATTCTGAATGACTTGCGCTCCCACATACTCATTCAGTTTGCGTACCAATGCCTCCCTACCCATCATTAGGTTAGCCCTGAGGGCCGGTGACTTGAGATGGACGTATAACACTTGATTTTTCACGAAAACATCCCCTGTATACCGGGCAATAGCCTGCCCCATCACTTCGGACCAAGCTGCCGCCATCCGGGTCTCATTCAACGGTGTCTCCAACCCTTCCTGCCGGAGATATTGCCGGATGATGTCGCCTATGCATTCCGCCTTGTTCCGTCTCATGCCTTGATTTCTCCGTTTTCCACATAAAAGAGCTTGTAGTCTTCGTCCGTCTTCTCCAAAATACGATCCAGATGGTCTCGATTGGTATCCGTCACGAAGATTTGCCCGAACTGTTCGCCGGAAACCAATTTGACAATCTGCTCCACGCGGTCGGCATCCAACTTGTCGAAAATATCGTCCAACAACAATAAAGGAGTAGTACGGCTTCCCGTACGGCGCAAGAAATCAAACTGCGCCAACTTCAAAGCAATCAAATAGGTTTTGTTCTGCCCCTGAGAACCCTCCCGCTTTATAGGGAACTCTCCCAAGGTCATCTCCAAATCATCCTTATGGACACCATGCAGGGAATACCCCATAATCCGGTCCTTGGCACGGTCGCGACGAATGACTTCCAACAAATCCCCACGTTGGCCATGAGAAATGTAACGCAGCCCCACATGTTCTTTTCCACGGGAAATCCGCGCATAGAAATCCTGAAAGACCGGAACGAATTCCTCCACGTAAGCCTTTCGCTTCTCGTATATCTTCTCCCCTTCCTGAGCCATCATTTCTTCCCATAGCCCTATAAGGGCTTCATCGGGTTCCTCCTCCTGTTTCAACAACACGTTCCTCTGTTGCAAAGCCCTGTTGTAACGCACTAATGCATCGAGATATTCATGGTCATATTGCACGATTACCATGTCCATAAAGCGTCGCCGCTCCTCACTCCCCCCCGAAATCAAATCGGCATCGGCCGGAGAAACGAGCACTACCGGCACCAATCCGATATGCTCCGACAATCTTTTATACTCTTTCTTATTACGCTTAAAACGCTTTTTCTGTTTGCGTTTCAAACCGCAATATACCTCTTCCGGCTCTCCCGACTCATGCTCATACTCTCCCTGCAACATGAAGAAGTCCTCACCGTGCCGGATATTTTGGGAATCTACGGAATGGGTTGCGCTCTTACAAAAGGAAAGAAAATACACAGCATCCAACAAATTGGTCTTTCCTTCACCATTATGTCCGATGAAACAATTCATCTTCGGAGAGAAGGCCAACTCGGCCTGCGCTATGTTCTTATAATTCAAGACAGAAATTTTTTTCAGTATCATCCGTAGGTTTTCCCGTTAAATCACCCTGCAAAATTAAGGTTTATCCCCCGAATCCTAAAAATAATAGGCTATAAATTTCATCAAACGGGAGAATTTCGCTACTTTTGCTCCGCTTTATTCCCGTACCATGCACTATGGGACGAAAAACAGGAAATAATAATAAAACCATCAAATAAAATGACGAACAAAAAGACACAGCATGATTCACTCAACGTGGAACAGACTTTGATTTCTTCCGAGGCTTTCATCGACAAATACAAGAAGCCTATTATGTACGTTTTCATCGCCATCGTCGTATTGGTAGGCGGATACTTCCTCTATCGGAGTTTCGTAAGCGAACCGCGCGAGGCCAAAGCCAATGAACTGATGTTCAAAGGGCAGCAATATTTTGCTTCGGACAATTACGAAAAGGCGTTGAACGGTGACGGACAAGGCTTTCCCGGTTTCTTGAAAATCGCCAACGACTACGGAAGCACGAAAGCCGGCAATCTGGCACAACTCTATGCCGGATTAAGTTATGCCAAATTGGGTAAATATCAGGAAGCTGTTACCCGTCTGGAAGATTTCAAAAATTGCGGCGATGCCATGGTGTCTCCGGCTGCCATCGGTGCACTGGGCAACTGTTATGCAGAATTGGACCAATTAGACAAAGCGACTTCCACTTTATTGGAAGCAGCCAAGAAGGCGGACAACAACAGCCTCAGCCCCCTCTATCTGATTCAGGCCGGTGAGATTTTCGAATCGCAAGGAAAGAAAGACAAGGCTTTGGAATGCTACAAAGAAATCAAGACCAAGTATGTGAACTCCATGCAGTATGCCGAAATCGACAAATACATCGAACGTGTAAGCGAATAAAGTCCTAAAGCAGAAAACGAACATGGCAACGAATTTACATAACTTGTCTGAATATGACCCCAAGTCCGTCCCCTCGGCCCAAGGCATGCGCTTCGGCATCGTGGTCAGCGAATGGAATCACCACATCACCGGCTCGTTGTTGGAAGGTGCGCAAACCACCTTGCTCAAACATGGAGTCAGTGAAGAAGATATTTTGGTCATGACCGTGCCGGGCAGTTTTGAATTGGTGTTCGGTGCCGCCCAAATGGCTAAAAGCGGCAAGGTGGATGCTGTGATAGCCATCGGTTGCGTGATTCGCGGCGACACTCCTCACTTCGATTACATCTGCGAGGGAGCAACCCAAGGATTAGCAGAATTGAACACGAATGGCGATGTACCCGTCATCTACGGACTGCTCACTTGCAACAACTTGCAACAAGCACAAGACCGTGCAGGAGGCATTTTGGGAAACAAAGGCGATGAATGTGCCGTAACAGCCATTAAAATGGTGGACTACAAAAGACGCATCAAGGGCTAAAAAGCCATAACTTATATGAACGGCGGCCGTAATCTCTTAGGATTACGGCCGCCGTTCATATTTACGAGCACCATTATGAAACAAAGGACTACTTCTTGTTGAAAATCAAGTCAAGTCCTTGGCTACGATAGAACCAAAAGCGTGTATCGCTCGATATGAGCGGCAAATGTTCGGTGATGGCGTGGGCGATGATTACGTGGTCGGAAGGGTCTTTATGCCCTTGCGCCTCGTTGGTTTCCAAGTGGGCATAAGTCATCATGTGCTCCTTTTTCAAAGGTAGTATCTTGACATAAAACTCATCTTCAATGGCCGCCACCATTTCTTCCGCCGATTTCCAACGTTTGGAGCACAATCCCTTGTTGCGGTAGGCCACAACAAGTTCACGCACCGATTCCGCACTGATGTAAATCAGAGTGTCCGGCTCTTGTAAAAGTGCGGCTACGTCTTTGCTCAACAGCTCCGTATCAAGTGCCAGATAGACAAAAATGTTGGTGTCGATAAGCACCCTCATACTTTACAACAAGAATGTAGGGTCGTTCACAATCAGACTACCTTTCAGTCTCATAGCCGCCTCCCACGTCTTATTTACTCTCTTCGGAGGATTTTTCCCGTCCGCTTCCAAGATTTCTTCCACCTTACTTTTTTTCTTCGTCGGTTCCATTGCTTTTTCAGTATTTTCTTCCATAGTTACTTTCCTTCCATGGTTACTACTATGGCAAAGATACAAAAAATATAAAAACAGAGAACAGTTACCCTGTTTTTTCGTTCGTTTCAGTTCTGCGCCAAACGATTTTTCATTCTCAGCCGAACGATTTTTCATTCTCCTGAGAATGATTTTCCGTTCTGTGGCAAACGATTTTCCGGTTGACGGAAGCCTTTTAAGCAGACAACGACAACATACAAACTCCCCTCCCCTACGTACAAGTATTTAAATGGGAAAAGGGTTCACATCCTTCATACACACTGTAAACCAATCTGTTGCGGTGAAACCTCTTCGACAAGTGCCCTCACCTAACGTTCACGTCACGCAATATGTGCATGTTTATAATCCTTGAAACACAAACTGTTAAGGTGAAGGGGCATTATACTGTGCAAAAAATATTAAACCGGGATGGGCAGGATCCCCCGAAGGTCGTCCACGATAGCCACGTGGGGATAAGTTTTCAATTCCTCACACGTGGTCATGCCATGCAATACACCCGCAAAATCCGTACCGGCGGCCTGTGCCGTTGCGGCATCCACTACGCTATCCCCTACATACAGCACCTCAGATTTCCCGCCACCGGAAGCACGTCCGATGGCCAACAACAATCCTTCTGGGTCCGGCTTGGCCGCTGTCACATCCTCTCCGCCCACGATGAAATCCACAAGACCGTCATGTCCCGTTTTTTCAAACAAGTCGAGGATGCGGTAACGGAATTTGGTGGACACAATACCCAACACGGCTCCTTGGCTTTTCAAAGTTTCCAAGACCTCTATCGTCTCCGGGAAAAAGAAAGTATTGGCAGTCATGTGGACATCGGCGGCCTTTACATATTCACGCTTGTAATCCGCCAACGTTCCCGCCCCGGTAATTCCCGTCAGGATGGAAAAAGATTCCTCCAACGTCTTCCCGATGGTGCGCTTGATTTCCGTATCCGTCACTCCGGTGTGCCCGTGATTGCCGAGCACATGCCGGAAACAAGTCACAATGCCCCGTGAAGAATCGACCAAGGTATAGTCGAAATCAAAAATATAAGTAGTATAGCGTTTCATATCTTACGAAAAACAGTATTAAAACAGATTCAGTTTCTTTTGCCGGGCTTCCTCTATCGAGACGGTCTCTACACGCCGCGTTCCGGCACTTTCACGCAAACGTTCCTGCTCTTCGCGCAACTTGCGGAAAGCCTCTCCCTCCGTGTCGGGATTCAGGAAACGGGCAGCCGTCAGCGCGTTCTGCGAGGCATCCTTCATCCAAATGACCGGCCCGTCGTACACAGGAGCTATCTTCAATGCCGTATGCAAACGACTCGTCGTGGCCCCGCCGATCATGACCGGAATGGACAGCCCGGCCCGCTTCAATTCGCCCACCACATGCACCATCTCTTCCAGGCTCGGCGTAATCAGTCCGCTCAGGCCGATGATGTCGGGGTGCAGTTCCTTGGCTTTCGCCACAATCTCTTCTGCCGGTGTCATGACCCCCAAATCCACTATCTCATAGTTGTTGCAAGCCATGACCACCGATACGATATTCTTCCCGATGTCATGCACATCTCCCTTCACCGTAGCCACCAAGACCAATCCAGCACGTGCTGCCCCCTCTTTTTTCTCGGCCTCGATACGGGGTTGCAGGATGCCCACGGCTTTCTTCATCGTACGGGCTGTCTTCACGACCTGCGGCAAGAACATCTTACCGGCCCCGAACAGCTCGCCCACGGTATTCATCCCCTTCATGAGCGGCCCTTCGATGATGTCTACGGCGTGCGGATAAGACTGTGCCGCCTCCTCCAAATCTTCCTGCAAATAGGAATCTATACCTTTCACCAAAGCATGCTGCAAACGTTCCTCCACACTGCCGCCACGCCAGGCATCTGTCACAGGCACCCCGCCGCCTCCCGCTCCAGACAGCCCGGCCTTCGCCGCTTCTGCCTCAGCTTTCAGCTTATCGGCCAACTCTATCAACCGCTCCGCCGCGTCAGGCCGACGGTTGAGCACCACGTCTTCTATGACCGTCAGAATGTCGGACGAAATATCGCCATACATCACCGACGTGGCGGGATTGACGATGCCCATGTCCATCCCCTCACGGCAGGCATGGTAGAGGAACACGGCGTGCATCGCCTCGCGGATATAGTTGTTGCCCCGGAAAGAGAAAGAAAGGTTGCTCACCCCGCCACTTACATGTGCTCCGGGGAGGTTACGGCGAATCCATCCCGTAGCACGGATAAAGTCCACGGCATAGTTGTCATGTTCCTCCATTCCCGTGGCTATGGCCAACACGTTCGGGTCGAATATGATGTCATGGGGATTGAAACCGACCTCGTCCACCAACAAACGGTAAGCCCGTGCGCAGACTTCGATCTTGCGTTCATAAGTATCGGCCTGCCCCTTTTCATCAAAAGCCATCACGATGACGGCCGCCCCAAGGCGTTTCACCTCCCGGGCATGGGCCAAGAAAACTTCCTCTCCTTCTTTCAACGAGATGGAATTGACGATGCTCTTGCCCTGCACGCATTTCAGTCCGGCTGTAATCACGTCCCATTTGGAAGAATCTATCATGACGGGCACGCGGGAAATCTCCGGCTCGGAGGCCAACAGGTTCAGGAACGTCACCATCTCCTGCCGGGCATCGAGAAGCCCGTCGTCCATGTTGATGTCGATGACCAAGGCTCCATCCTCCACTTGCTTGCGGGCGATTTCCAAAGCCTCTTCGTAGTTTTTCTCTTTGACCAACCGCAGGAATTTGCGCGAACCGGCCACATTGCAACGTTCGCCCACATTGACGAACCGCACTTCAGACGTCAGTTCAAACTGTTCCAAACCGCTCAGGCACAAGGTTCCGGCTCTTCCGGCCGGCACATGCGGACGCCCTTGCTCCGCCAAAGCCGGAAAACGGGCGATATACTCGTCCGTCGTACCGCAACACCCCCCGATGATATTCACCCAACCTTTGTCCACAAAGAATTTCATTTCCTCTGCCATCTGGGTTGGGGTCTGGTCGTACTCTCCCATGCTGTTGGGCAGTCCCGCGTTCGGATAGACGGATATATAATAAGGTGAACGATGGGCCAAGACTTGCAGGAAAGGAATAAGGTCGTGTGCCCCGAAAGAACAGTTCAGCCCCAAGGAAAAAATATCGGCATGAGCCACGGAAGCGAGGAAAGCCTCTATCGTCTGGCCGGAAAGCGTACGTCCGCTCTTGTCCGACACCGTAACCGACAACATGAGCGGCACTTTGCGTCCAACGGTTTGCATGGACGCTTCCGCCGCATAAATAGCGGCCTTGGCATTCAGCGTGTCGAAAATAGTTTCGATGAGCAAGGCATCCACACCGCCTTCGAGCAAGGCTTCCATCTGTTCCCGATAGGCAGCCACCAATTCGTCGAAAGCTAGGGCGCGGTATGCCGGATTGTTCACATCGGGACTCATCGAACAGGTTTTGTTGGTCGGCCCCACCGAACCGGCCACGAAACGCGGTTTTTCAGGATTGCGGGCCGTGAACTCATCCGCAAGCTCGCGGGCTATCCGGCAAGCCGCCAGATTGATTTCACGACAATAGTCCTCCACGTGGTAATCCGCCATCGATACTCGTTGCGAACTGAACGTATTCGTCTCGATAATGTCCGCCCCGACCGTGAGATATTTACGGTGGATATCCCGAATCACATCAGGACGGGTCAGCGACAACAAATCGTTGTTACCGAACATCAGTCCCGGCACATCCCTGAAACGTTCCCCTCGGAAATCAGCCTCCGTCAGGCCATACCGCTGAATCATGGTGCCCATGGCACCATCCAATATCAATATCCTCTTCTTAACAATCTCTTCCAACCTCATGATTTCAAACTCTAATACCTTTTTACCTGCCGGTCTATCTCGCGCCGGTCTTCCTTTTCCTTCAACGTCTGCCGCTTGTCGTATTCTTTCTTACCCCGGCACAAATACACATCCACTTTGGCACGTCCGTTCTCGTCGATAAACAACAAGGTCGGCACCAACGTAAAGCCGGGACTTTTCATTTCCTGCTGCAATTTCCGGATTTCCTTGCGGTTGAGCAAAAGCTTCCGGTCACGCCGTGCCGCATGGTTATTGTAAGAACCGTACGAATACTCGGCCACGTACATGTTTTTCACCCACACCTCTCCGTTATGGATGAAACAAAAAGTATCCACCAGACTGGCCTTGCCCGCCCGTATGGATTTGATTTCCGTACCGGTCAGCACGATGCCGGCCGTATATTTGTCCAACAGCAAGAAATCAAACGAAGCCCGTTTATTCTTGATGTTTATTGATTTGGTCTTATTTTTCTTTTCTGCCATCTTTTTCCCTCCTTACTCTTTCACTACCTCGGCAAACAACTCGAGATGCTCATCCACATAACAAGCCAATGCAGCCGTGACTTCTTCTTCCATTTCCACAAACCCGTCATCCAAGTCGTCAAACTGCGGATACGCCTCAAACAAAGCCATAAAGTCTTCGTCCGAACAGTCCTTCGTCAGTTCTTCCTTGTATTTGTCATACAGCCTCTTTCCTTTATATACCAGTTTGGAGAAATCATGCGCCCCCATCAGCCGCATGGCTTTCGCAAAAGGATTGTCGAAAATAAACGGCCCGTAGCCGTTGTGTATCAATTGGATAAATCCTCCGTCCATCACCTCCTCACGAAACAGGGCATAGGCCAACAATGAAATTTGTTCCCCATTGAGCATCCCCATGTTCCCGGCACTCAACTCTCCACCGATAACCTCCCGATAACGGTCAATGAAGACCTGCAAAAACTCATCCATTCCTTGTGCAGCCGCCTCGCGCAACCGCGCATCGCTGATTGTTATTATTTCTTGTTCCATTCCTTTGCGTCTTGAATTTGCAAAGATAGTGAAAGACGAGCGCAGAGGCAAAAGAAAATCCTAAAAATATTCCGCCTTTTATTTGTACGTTCCGCAATGTTGTCCTATATTTGCAGTGTACTATTATACTAATACACTAATTAATTTATAAAACATTGCCTTATGATGACCATTGAACACCTTTCATTCGGATATTCCAAACGGAAAAACCGCGTGTTAAACGACTGCTCCCTCCATCTCGAGGAAGGCAAGATTTATGGGCTTTTAGGGAAAAACGGGGTCGGAAAGTCCACCTTGCTCTACCTGATGACCGGACTCCTTACACCGACAGAAGGACATGCTTGCCTGAACGGCACAGATGTACGCTTGCGCCGTCCGGACACATTGAGCGACTTCTTTCTCATCCCCGAAGAATTCGACCTTCCGGACTACAACCTGAAAAAGTACGTCCGCCTCAACGCTCCTTTCTATCCGCATTTCGACCATGACAACCTGCTCCGCAATCTGGAAATGTTCGAACTACCGGAAGACATCAAGCTCGGCGAACTTTCGATGGGACAAAAGAAAAAGGCACTCATCTGCTTTGCCTTGGCCACCCGTACCTCGTGGCTCATCATGGACGAACCGACCAACGGACTGGACATCCCCGGCAAAAGCCAATTCCGCAAACTCCTCATCCGCGAAATGAACGAATCGCGTGGTATCGTGATTTCCACCCATCAGGTGCAAGATGTGGAACAACTTCTTGACCACGTGGTCGTCTTAGATAACGCCCGCGTACTGCTCGATGCGTCGGTAACTGAAATCTGCCATAAATTATATTTCACGCAGACCGACAATGAATCGGAAACCTCCGAGGCTTATTACGCCCTCCCTTCTTACAACGGGCACAGCGTCATGCTCCCGAATCCGGAAGACAAGGATTCGGAAATCAACTTGGAACTCCTTTTCAACGGTACCCTGGCACACCCGGAAACCATCTGCCCCTTGTTTAATGCTGAAAAATAAAAGGATATGGAATCACAGTTTTTCAACCGGAAACGCTTCGCAGCCTTGCTTCACGCAGACTGGGCTATCCTATGTACACGCAGCCTCGTCATCCTCACCGCAGGCTACTTGTTACTCTCTGTCATTCTCACGGTGTCTTGCCTCAAAGTATATTCGGAAAACGCCACCTTGCTACAGACCCTCCCAACGGACATGTTAGAAGAAAAGTTCGCCCACCTCACTGACACAGCCACTAACCAAAATGCTGCGTTCGTCACCGTTACGGCATTCTTTTTCCTATTCCTTATATTCACTCCGTGGCTATGGAATGCGCCCATATACAACAAGGGACAGCACATCAGGTACTTGTTACTCCCTGCCTCCACGTTCGAGAAGTTCGCCCGATGGTGGCTCTATACCGTTCCTCTTTCGATTTTAGCAGGCGTTCTTATTATTTTGGCAGCGGACATCACCCGTGTCATCATTTGCAACATGGCCTTCCCGGATTACAGCTTCGCCCGTCCCCTCCTCTTTACTTCCGGACTTCATACGGCCTCCTCCGGCTTTGTACTCAGGATGCTCCTCACGACCGGCCTTTTGGGCCAAGCCATTTCTGCCCGGAGCGAAACAGGACGGACACCCCTGCGCCGCGCACTCGGCAAATGCCCAATCCTGTTGTTGCCCCTCCTTTTGATGATCGGAGTCTCGCTCATTGCCGGAGGCGACCCTTACACTTACCCCCAACAGCCCGGAGCAGCGACTGCCGAAGTGGTATGGCATGCCTTTTGGCTTGTCGTAACCTCCCTCTTTTGGCTGTCGGCCTACCGCAGAAAGAAAAAGAACGACCTCAAGTACCAATATGCCCTCAATCCGAAAAGCGTATGAATTTCAAGGAAAGCAAACCCATTTACTTGCAAATCGCCGACCGCATCTGCGATGAAATACTACAAGGACGGTACGCTGAAAACGACCGTATCCCTTCCGTGCGCGATTACGCCGCCACGGTGGAGGTGAACGCCAATACGGCCATGCGCTCTTACGACTTCCTGCAATCCCGCTCTGTCATCCGCATGCAACGCGGCATAGGTTATTTCGTAGAACCGAGCGCATCGGAACGCATCCGTTCGTTTCGCAGGGAAAGTTTCATGAATGAAGAACTCTACGATTTCTTCCGGCAAGCCCGTTCCATCGGCATCACGGCAGAAGAACTCGAAACCCTTTACCGGCAATATTTATCAGACACCTCAGACCCTATGTACAACCTTTAAAAACACTCATCATGAACAAGAATACATTGAACGCCCAACGCCTCCTCCGATATTTCCGCAAGGACTGGAGTGAGAACAACATGCAGTTATACTATTATTTCATCATTCCTTACGGCATCATGACCCTGCTATTCAGTTGGATGGACTTTTCCAAAACGCATTCTGTGGTCGTGGCATTGGAACAAGTGCGACAAGGCATGGAAACCGACAACAACAGTTATCAACAAATCATGGAAAATGCGTTGTCGGGAAAAGACGACTGTTGGTCATTCATTACCTTAACGACCATTTTCTGTTTTTATTTCTTCATGGCCTACGTTGGCAGCACCTTTTTCAAAACATCAAAATACCGGAAAGATTACATCACCGACATGACATTCCCGGTTTCAAATGCAGAGAAGTTTATCATACGGTGGGGCAGAATCGCAATCATACCCTTCCCCATCTTTTGTTTAGCCACCGTATTGGCAGACTTCACTCGTATCGGTTTCATCCATTTCCTCTATCCCGAAGTCTCGTTGTCGTTCCCTGTCCCATGGTCAAGTAACGAATGTGAGGTGTACCTGCCCTTAGCCATCCTCCAAGCCTACGGCCTGCAAGCCTTGTTCATTCTGGGCGGTACCTATTGGCAGAAGAAACCTTTCCAAAAAACGCTGAGCCTCGTGCTGCTCACGTCCTTGATATATTATTTCACCTATTTCTGCACCGTATTTTATTTTATCGGACCGGATTTCGTTTACCATAATACCGCACAACAATGGGTATACGGTTGGACATTCGGTGTCCCCGCTTTCCTCGTCCTGTTGGGCTACCTGTTGACTTACCTCCGCATGCGCCGTGCCACGCTTCTCCCGTCGTGGAAAGACAAGACTACGTTAGTGCTCTTTGCAGCCTTGCTCATCGGACTGGGGCTTTGCGTTTGGATGCCGAACTTCATTGCAGGGCACTTTCCTTACAACTAAAAATACTTGCCAGGCAGGATGCAAGAGCTGATTCTGCCCGGCATCTAATTTTATTTTTTATCCGTTTGCCAATGCCTCAATCTCTGTACACCGACAAAAAGAGGTTCTAAGAACTTGATGCACACCTATCCCTTTACTTATTCCACAGAAATACCCTTTAGAATACATCCATACTTTTTCACTCTATTTTTATCATTTTATATTTAATCCAATTTTGTAAAAAAGAGAAAACAGCTATCTTTGCACGCTCAAAACATATAAGTATTTAAATAAGCTATCAGGTAACTATACATCTTTTCATTATTATATTAAAATCACACTAAATAAACAACTTATGAATTTTAAAGAGCAAAGAACGTCCTTGCAAAAACGAACAACACTGCTGATGTTTTTTATGGTGTTTACGGTTGGGGCATGGGCGCAATTAGCCAATGGTAAGGTTTATAACTTTAAGAGTGTTGGTCGTTCCGGGAAGTCACTAAGCAGCAGCGACAAATGTGATAATGGACAAGCCACAATCAACGAAGCTACCCCCCACCAATTATGGATAGCCGTAGAAGGCAAAGGCAAAAACCAAGGTAAATTTGTATTACGCAATTTAGGCAACGGACTATACTTGCAAAGTTCCCAACAAAAAGACAAGGCGTGGACTATGGTTCCCACTATTGCGTTAGACGATTCGTCATATAACTACTGTGTCAAGAAAGATGGTTCGTCCGACATCTATGTAATGAGTGACAACGCACAAGGAACAGGAGACAAGTGTATGCATCTCTTGACAGATAAAGTCATCTGCGGAAACAGTAACGACAAAAATTCGCAATGGAAAATTAAAGAGGTTCCTAAAACCGAGGAAGAAATCAAAAAACAATTAGAGAAAGTAGCCAAATTCGAGAATGAACGTACTGAATATTACCGTGCGCTGATTTACGAAAAAACATTACATAATATCTTCGTCGACAAGGCTTGTACCCAGCTTACTCCTAAATACAAAGCCATGCCAGAAGCAGATTTGGAACAAGATGCCAATTATATGAAGTTACCATCCGTATTACGGAAAATGATAAAGAAAATCAAGAGCAACGATTGGACGGAAAAGAATGCCAATTCCAACAAACCGGAATGGGAAGATAAATACGCCCGAAAATTCCGCGTACAACTCTACGAACCTTATAGTGACCCCCACGAAGCCGGACTTGCATTGCGCATCCAACCACACACCGTCTTAAATAACCCGACGGGAATCTATGCCAGCAAAGGGGATACCATTTATGTGATGGTGGAAGGCGAAATCAAAACAGGAGCAGATTTGTATTTCAGCACATATAAAGGCTATGACAGACCTGTGGGTGACGCACGACGGGGTACTAAACTAAAGGAAGGACTGAACATCATTCCTTTCAACAGCGATTCTATCAACACTTTTGTTTGTTATACGGTAGAAACATTCAAAAACAGACAAAAAACCGAATATAAACTTTCTAATTACAAGGATATCAAAATCCATATTGAAGGCGGAAGCCTCAATGGCTACTACAACCACACGGGAGACTCACTCTACAAAGCTGATAAAAACGAGGATTGGGAATACTACGAGAAGCGAGCCAACATGCCTTTCATCACCATCGTGGGCAAATACCAAGTGCTGCAACTTTATAAGGACAGCATGAAATCCAACGATGGCAAAACCTACCCGGGCCTGTCTTCCATTTTAAACGAAAAAGTGAAAATAGAAGACGTGATAGCAGCTTGGGACAAACTCATGTTCAACCAACGTTTGACCTTGGGGGTATTGAGCAAAGAGGAAATTGAAGAAGCCAAAGAAAAATTCCCCACGCTTGACGATCCCAAACGCGGCATATATGGCTACATCGGCGATGACTCCATTGCAGCGGCAGACTATTCAGACTCCTATCGTGTACATGGCATGTCATTGGGCCAACTCACCGGCTACATGGTGGGTTCTAACGGCTATAGCGGCTATAACATCAGCACGTTCGAAGCAATCACCGTAGGACTGGCATCGAAAGAGCATAATAACTTCGGCAACATTTGGGGGGCAGCCCACGAAATAGGCCACCAACACCAGGCATTGCTTCATATGAACGGATTGAAAGAATCGTCCAACAATATCTTCTCCAATGTGGCCGTGTGGTTTGACGGCAAAGCCACTTCCAACATGGCAGACGGAGCTTTGGAAAACCTGCTGAAAGTATACAACCGCAAAGATGGAGACTTTTTCCATACGACCCTCGGCGTACAGATGCACCTTTACTATAAACTATGGCTATACTACCACCTCGCGGGTAAAAACAACAAATTTTACCCCCGACTCTTCGAGCTGCTTCGTCGAGACCCCATGAACATCACTGTCGACCAAGACGGTGCACAAAGCTTGCTTCATTTCTATAAGATGTGTTGCAAAGCCGCTGGCGAGGATCTCACCGAGTTCTTCCGTGCCCACTGTTTCTTCACTCCGTTGAAACAACGCCACGTGGCCGACTATACCTCTTCTGACTACACCATGACACAAGAACAAGTAGATGCAGCCATAGCCGAAGTGAAATCATGGAACTTTCCACTGAACCGCAACATCATCTTTATCAACGACTGTGCCGGCAAACCGGTATACTCTCACGACGGTGAGACACAGCGCCATATCTACAACGGCAAGCCCAATGCGGACATGGGCATGTATACCGATTTCATCACCCCCGAAGAAGGTAAGATCCAAGGTCTTTACACTTACCGTTTCTCTGAAGGCAAGATTGTGATGAGCGGTGCCAAGGGCGGTGTAGGGTTTCTGGCTTACGATGACGAGGGCATGCTCCAAGCATTCTCCGACCGCTACAGCTTCGCGCTCTCCGAACGCGCACGCAAAAAACTTTCAAGCCAAAAGCTCCACTTCTATGTAATTGACGGAAACGGCAATCTGACCGAAATTAAAGGTAATGACGTAGTTGGCGAACAACGCGAACTGTTGCGTGCTGCCATGGACGATGCCAAGGAACTGCTAAAGAAAGTTGACGAGGAGAACCGCCGCGTAGGTTTCTTCCACAAGCAAGCCGTATCCGAGTTGGAGAGACTTCTGGCTGAAGCCGAAAAGGTGTATGAGGAAAAGAAAAAGGAGGCTTACATTTCAACCTCTTACCTGCTAACCGAAGAATGCCGCAAAATCAACGAGTCGCAAGATTCACGCATCACTTTCGTCCCTAACAGCACTTACCTCTTGGAATGCCAATATGCTCCCAATCAATTTATATACCGCGAAAGCGATAACAAGCTTGCACTGAAAAAAGACACGACTAACGCTAGCCAGTGGCTCTTTGAATTGGCGGGCGAAAACAGCTACTACCTGAAACACGTAGGCACGAACAAGTATATGTCGAAAGCTGAAAAATCCATCGCGGTCAAGTTGGTGGACAAAAAGGATGCTTCCACCTACCATATCGAAACGCTCGAAGACAATTATTTTGCCCTTGGCAGTGGTTCCGGTTATCTGAACTACGACCATAACGGAAAGAAAGTCTGGGGATGGGCGAAAATCGAAGGCACGCAAAGCCGTTGGCGCCTCTTATTGGTCGATGTGCAAGATTCGGAAAAAGCATACCAAGACTTGGCAAAGTCTGCTGACATCGCAGAAGCATTAGTGCGCAAAGCTGCTGTCATGAAAGAGGTTAAGTTGCAGACCACTAAAGCAGACAGTACCGGTTACCTATACAGCAACGCCCCGTCTTCTAAAAACGAATCGGTGAACGGTTCTGCCAACAATGGCTATAATCTACTTGACAAGGACATCAACACTTACTTTCATTCGGAAACGGATAATAATATAAACTCGAAAGATAGTTTGGACCACTACCTGAAAGTGGATCTGAAGGACCAGAACTTCCCGGTGGTGAGCATGCACTACACCACGCGCAATGCCGACAGCAAGGAACGTCCTAAAACAATCCGCATTGAAGGAAGTGAAGACGGGCGGAACTTCACCCCCATCATGACCATCAGCCAGGGGCTTCCGCAACACCGCTCCACGGCATACGAGACCCCGTTTATGGATGCCGGCTACCGTTACCTCCGTTTCATGGTAACCGCCACATACGGAGCAAAGACTAGCAAGGGGCATCCCTACTTCTCAATGTCTTCTTTCGGAGTGGCCACGCCCGTACTGTTAGAAAAATATGCTTCCATATCAACCGAATTGGAACCCTTGCTTGAAGAAATAAAAGTCGCACGCAAGGTATTGGAAGGAGGCAGGGAACAAATAGGCAACCTGAAAGCAGCCAAGGAAAAACTGGATTCGGCCTATGCCAAGTTTTCCGCAGCATGCAAGGCTATCGATGACCAAGCCATGCAAAGCAAGAAAAAGCAGCTCGATTCACTCATCGAAAAGACGGAAGCGCTTCTGAAAGAAGTGGCTACGGTCGACTACACAGAAAACCGCAACGTGGCTACTCCCGTATCCGTTTCTTTGCAGTGCACGAACGCCCAAGGCAAGGCTTACATTTCAAGCAATGCGGATCAAAACGGCCCTGACAATCAAGATTATATAAAACCTGGCGGTAGCGAACCGGCCCTAATAGACAAAGACATCAAAACTTTCTATCACAGCCGTTGGGATGGAAATCCAGTCAATGCCCCTCACCATATCCAAGTCAAACTGACAGACGTTGAAACCGATGCTGAATTTGATTTTTCGTATACCACACGGCATAATGGCGGTCCGTATCCGACAGCCCTTCGCGTAGAACAAAGCAAGGATGGCGTGAACTTCACTACCGTGAAAGAATTCACCCAAGAAACGGATACGATGCCGTTAAAGAACGCCACGCAGTGGAAGTCCTCCAAACTCACGCCCAACGGAGCTTACCGCTACTTGCGCTTTGTGGTCACAAAGTCTGATAACTTCAAATTGAACCAATATTGCTTCGCCATGTCCGAATTTTCGCTCAACAGCTACGAATACAAGACCGAAATCAACGTAAGCAAGAAAGAAGAGCTGTCATGCGTGAGCGATTCACAAGTGATAGATACGGAGTTGAGCAAAGTGATTGCCCAATCCATTACAGCCATGGCTGTTTCAGAAACGATGCTTGACGAACAGTTGGCAGAGCTGCAACAGGTTTACGACTCTTTGTTTAAAGCAAAAGAAGCTTCTGCACCTTACAATGCACTGAAAGAGTACAGCCAAACCCCGGATTTGCCCATGCGTGAATTGAAAGCGGGCAACAAGGTAGGGCAATGGAAGCCCGGCACAACCGAGGCATACAACCAGGCATACATTCGTGCCGCTTACCTGCTCTCCTACAAGGGAGCTGAAGCGAAAGAATACACTGCGGCTCTTGAAGCTTGGAAAAAGGCTTACGAAGGACTCGCCGTGAACCAACCCGAAACAGGCAAACTCTACACCGTTCGCAAAGCTGACGGAAAGGAAGCTTCGCTGCTCTGTGTAGACTCCGACAACATGCTCCGTTCAAGCACAGGCACCAACAGCACCCAAAGCAACGCTGTCTGGACGTTTGTAACAGAAAAAGAGAAATTATATATGAAGAGCCTGCACACTGCTTCCTTCCTCTCCGAAATATCAGAGGACAACAAATTGGTTGAAGAAAACGCAGCTGCCATCAAACTCAAGCCTTTGGCAGACGACGGACAAGTAGCATTAGTAAAAGGCAATACACCTGATAATCTGAACGTTACAAATTTAATAGCCGGAAAAGCCGCAACCTCAGGATGGTATATCGAAGAAGTAGAAGCCCCCGAATCAGTAGGCCATGACCTCACGGTAAGCACGTACGGCTACGCCGGACTTTACCTCGACTACCCGGTACAAATGCCGGAAGGAGCAGAAGCTTACACCGTAAGCGCAGTAAACGGGAACGCCGTCACACTCTCCCGCATAGCCAACGGCATGGTGCCAGCAAGCACTGCGGTAATAGTGAAAGCCCCTGCCGGCCGCTACCGTTTGGCCTATACCGAAGCCGCCACACCGGCTGAATCTGCCAACCTGCTCTGCGGCTCTTCATTCACCCGTTACATGGAAGGCGAAGCTTCAACTTCATACTACCTCTTCGGTGTGAAAACAAACAACGTGGGACTCTACAAAGCCTGGTTGGAATACAGTGGCAACGGTACAATTGCGGATGGCAACAAGGGGACGGACAAGGGAGGCCATTTCAAGGTTTCGGCCAACAAGGTTTACCTGCCCCTGTCAGGCAACACACAACCGGCATCCCTCGCTTTCAATTTTGACGGGATACACACCGGCATCAACGGCCAACAGATTAAAGATGATCCGGCCATCATCTATGACCTTTCGGGTCGCCGCATCCACAAAATCCGCCATGCAGGTCTCTACATTGTCAATGGCCGTAAAGTATACTTAAACGACCAAGGAAAATAAATCCAATCATTTCAGTAAGAACAAAAAAACATCCAAATATGAAAAAAAAGTATATAGCACCCCAAATCATCATTTCACACCTCCATACCGAAGGCTTTTTGGCAGGAAGCAAGCTTAATATTTTTGAAAACGAACATGCAGACGGTGGTTTCGTCGAGTTGAGCTTGAAGTCGGAATCAGTTTGGGACAAGGACGGATGGTAAACATGGGAGCCACAATATAAGAAATACCATCCCCATTCAACAAAAAGGTCCGGTTGTGCCGTAACAGGCACATCCGAACCTTTCGTTATGGAATGAAATGCACATATCTCCTCAAAGCTCTTGTCTTGATGCGTTTTTATTCATAAATTCGCAACGATTAACAAACAAAAAACCTTTCAAATGAAAAAACAGACCTTAGCGGCAGCCATATTCTTGTCTGTCCTGAACAGTTCCATGGCACTTTCAGCCGCTCCTAAAGTAGAAGAACCACCATTCGAAGGCTACCTTTTCGCTTATTTCGAAGGCAGAGGAGATGCCAAACAACAGGAACATTTGCGTTTCGCCCTCAGTGATGACGGAGTGAACTGGCGTGCACTCAACGGAAACCGCCCGGTCATCGCTTCCGACACCATCAGCGAAAGCGGGGGTATCCGCGACCCGCACATCCTGCGTGGCGAAGACGGACGCTTCTACATCGTGGCCACGGACATGAATACCGCCAAAAACGGTTGGAACGAAAACCCGGGCATCGTACTCCTGAGTTCGGACGACCTGCTTCATTGGAAACATGCCAAGATCAATCTATCCAAGGATTATCCGAAACATTTCGGTGATGCTTATTGGGTATGGGCCCCTCAGACCATTTACGACCGCAAGGCCAAAAAATATATGATTTATTTTACCTTGCAACGCAACGACCGCAAAAGCCTCATCACCTATTATGCATATGCCAACAAGGACTTCACAGGCTTTGAAAACGAACCCAAACAGCTCTTTTCGGCCAAATACGGCAGCATAGACAACGACATCATAGAACGGGATGGCACTTACCACCTTTTCTATAAAGGCAACACCAAGGACGAAAATGGCAAGGAAGTGAAAAACGGCATCCAACAAGCCACTTCGAAAAGCCTGAAAGGCAAATGGAAGGAAGACTTCAGGTATGTAGACGCTTACGCAGGAAAGACACCCGTGGAGGGGTCGAGCATCTTCAAGCTGAACGGGAAAGACGAATACGTGTTGATGTACGACATGTACACTAGCGGACGGTATGAGTACCAGACCAGTACCGACCTTTACCATTTCTCCGAACCCAAAGCGTTCACCAAAGACTTCTTCCCGCGCCATGGTTCCGTCATTTCGCTGACCCGCGACGAACTGCAACGCCTACAAGAGAAGTGGGGCTACGTGGTGACCTACCAGTTTGAAAGCCACGGCAACCCCATCATCCGCCACATGCACACAGCCGACCCTGCCGCGCTCGTCAAGGGCGACACGCTATGGCTCTTCGCCGGACACGACCTGAACGGCAACCAAAACGGCTACGTGATGAAAGACTGGCAGCTGTTCTCCACCACCGACATGAAGCATTGGACGCAACACCCCTCCCCTCTGAAAATCGATGAATTCAAATGGGCAGAAAGCAAACAGGCATACGCCGGGCACGCAGTTGAACGCAACGGCAAATACTATTGGTATGTCAGCACCAACTGGTGCGGTATCGGCGTGGCCGTGGCAGACAAAATCACCGGCCCTTACAAAGATGCCTTAGGCAAGCCGCTGCTCACCAACAAAGACTGTTTCGATTCCCGCCACAGTTGGGCTTGTATCGACCCTGCCGTATTCATAGACGATGACGGCCAAGCCTACCTGACATGGGGTAACCGCGAATGCTATATCGTAAAACTGAAAGACAACATGATAGAAACAGAGGGAGAGGTGAAACGCATCCATATCGACGAAAGCCATCCTTTCACTGAGGCTCCGTGGATTCACAAATACAATGGCAAATATTACCTCACATACGCCAGCGAATGGCCAGAAAAAATAGCCTACGCCGTAGCCGACCACATTGAAGGCCCGTATGAAACGAAAGGGATAATCTCTGAAATAGCCGGGAACAGCAACACGACCCATCCGGCCATCGTGAACTTCAAAGGACAATGGATTTTCATCAGCCACAACGGCGGACTGCCCACCGGCACCAGTTACAGCCGCTCCATCGTGGCCGAACCCATGGAATACAATGCCGACGGCAGCATCAAGCCTATTCCTCCCACGGCAGAAGGCGTGAAACAATTATAAATTTCCCTTACCTCAAAAACAAATCCCCGTGAAGACCTGAACTGCACCCCAAAAGTTTTGTGTCTAACTTTTGGGGTGCAGTTCAGGTCTTCACGGGGATTTGCTTATCTATGCCGTGCCCACTGGTATAAACAGCACGTCAGCCATGCCTCGGTTGTGCCAACATCCATTTGAAGTATTCTTCATGCTCGTCCACGAGCTTCTCCCATGAATAATCACACCGTATCACTTCCAAGTTACGTCCCGTATATTCTTTTATAGGCAGACACCGCTTGGTCTATTCCGTCCAACATCTCCATGGCCCCCCGTGCTTACGCATAATTTCGTCAAACCACATCAACATATCCACCATCCGGAGTTGAGCCTTACGTAAACTACTACCATCCGGATTATATCTCTGACGAAAACTTGCTTCCAATTCCGGTGTCAACAACATAACAAACATTTTTTAAGTAAGTGTCCTATTTTGACGTATTGTATATAGAAACCTACTGGAAAGCGGTTCACTCTTTAAGTAAAGTAAAAATCGAGATTGATTTTCAAATATTATTAGCTTTGATTACATCCCCCTACACAGGAGTTTTCCCAAAAATATCTTTCATCTTTCAGAATGCATGCTAACGGGTTCATTATTTTGAAGTTATAACCTGAATGATGTTTCAGGCATCCTTCAGCCACGTTTCATTTCCTTTGATAGAGAACGGAAAATCAATCTGCGGAGAATGAAAAATCGCTTGGCTTAGATTGAAAAATCATTTGGCGCAGAACGTTTGACGGCTTTCTGCCATGAAAGGGAACTGAAAGATGAAATTTTACCGTTCAGTTTCTAATGTATTGTATGATAGATGTTTAACATACATCCTGAAGGATGAAGGATGTTTTTGGAAATTCCCTTGGGTGTATTTTAGTTAGTGATTACCCAATCTTTCAGGGTATGCCTTTCCATGTCGAAGTTGATGCCGACCTTCACCA
>OOAN01000244.1_pt1 | contig 44497 bp, 42 predicted proteins | sample 1671301 | NCBI WGS metagenome assembly OOAN01 (sample SAMN06348142, study PRJEB24527) | human gut metagenome | biome: human gut; feature: ankylosing spondylitis patient; material: feces | host: Homo sapiens | place: China | collected 2015-10
TTGAGAAGGTCACTGTTGTCCGCAAGGGCAAGGTCCGCCGCGCAAAGCTGTTCTATCTGCGTGGCCGTACGGGCAAGGCTGCCAAGGTCAAGAGCGATATTTGATCATCCCCGATTTGAAACCGGGAGAAAAGGGACAACTTGTTGTCCCTTTTTTCTTTATCAAAAATTCGCAGAAATGCATTGCAAACGCTGCATTTTTGCGCTATCATCGGGGTAGTAATGCAAAACCGGAAGGTGAGGTGCATCGGATATGGAAACCCAAAATACGACCACTGCACAGGAACCAAAGCCTGTGCGCGGGCAGGGCGTGCTGGAATGGTACGAAGCACTCATTTCGGCCGCGCTGGTACTGGTGCTGGTCTTCTCGTTCTTTTTCCGCATCATTCAGGTGGACGGCAGCTCCATGGTGCCCACGCTGGTCAATGGGGACAAGCTGATCGTCTGGGGCGCGGGCTACACGCCCCAGCGCGGGGACGTGGTGATCGTGGACAGCTATACTTCCTACGGCAAACCGCTGGTCAAGCGGGTCATTGCCAAAGGCGGCGACACCATCTCCATCGACTACGATGCCGGAACTGTGGAAGTAAACGGGGAGCTGCTGCAGGAGGACTACATTGCAGCCCCCACCCATCTGGGTTATGACGTGGAGTTCCCGTATACGGTGCCGGAGGGCACGGTGTTCGTGATGGGCGACAACCGCAACGAGTCGCTGGACAGCCGCTCTTCCTACGTCGGCTGCATTGACGAACGCGATATTCTGGGCAAGGTGCTGCTGTGCTTTTTGCCCGTTTCGGATTTTGGAGTGGTAAAGTAACATGAACGAAATGGATACTCGGTTTGCAAACCAATTCAATATTCAGTGGTTCCCGGGCCACATGACCAAGACCCTGCGCATGATGGAGCAGGAGATCCAGCATGTGGACGCCAGCCTTGTGCTGCTGGACGCACGCATCCCGCTTTCCAGCCTGAACCCGGAAATCGAGCGCATCACGGCCCGCAAGCCCAAGCTCTATGCGCTGAACAAGGCAGATCTGGCCGACCCGGCTGTTACCGAAGAGTGGATCCGCTACTTCCGCGCGGCAGACGCCGGCTGTGTGGCCATCAGTGCCAAGCAGAAGGGTGGCACCACCGCCGTGAAGAACGCCATCGAAAAGGAACTGTCCGGCCTGCTGGAACGCCGTCAGAACCGCGGCATGAGCGGTGCCAAGACTCAGGTGATGCTCTGCGGCATCCCCAACGTGGGCAAGTCCACCTTCATCAACACCTTCGCCGGTTCGGCCCGCGCCAAGGCTGCCGACCGCCCCGGCGTGACCAAGGGCAAGCAGTGGGTCAGCACCGAAAAGTTTGACCTGCTGGATATGCCCGGTGTGCTGTGGAAAAAGTTCGATTCCAAGACCACCGCCTCCAATCTGGCCTTCATCGGCTCCATCAAGGATGATATCCTGGACGTGGAAGAGCTGGCCATGAACCTGTTGGACGAAGTGCGCCGCAACTACCCGGATCTGGTGGCCCAGCGCTACAAGCTGGACGCCGAGACCCTGGCCCTGCCGCCCTATGAGCTGCTGGAGGCCATCGGCCGCAAGCGCGGTCTGCTGGTGCGCGGCGGCGAGGTGAACACCGAGCGCTGTGCCGTGATGCTGGTGGATGAGTTCCGCGCCTGCAAGTGGGGCCGCATCTCCCTTGAGCGCCCGCCCCAGCGGGACGACATGGCCGACTTTGCCGAGGAGGACGAGGAATGAAGCGCCGGACGGATGAGGAGATCTCCGCGCCGCTCTACGCCTACGATGCCGACATCCGGGCGCAGTACGGCTGTTTTGCGGGCGTAGACGAGGCAGGCCGCGGCCCGCTGTGCGGCCCGGTCTGTGTGGCCGCCTGCATCCTTGACCCCGAGGCTCCGGTCTACGGCATCAACGACTCCAAGAAGCTGAGCGAGAAAAAGCGGGAAGATCTTTTCGACCAAATCGTTGAAAAGGCATTGGCTTACAAGATCGTCTTCGTCGGCCCCGACATCATCGACCGCGACAATATCCTGAATGCCACCATGGGCGGGATGCGTCAGGCCGTGGAGGGGCTGGACATCGTGCCGAACCTCGTCCTTGTGGACGGCAACCGCATCCCGGCCGGGCTGACCATGCCCGCACAGCCGGTGGTGAAGGGCGACGCCACCAGCGCCAGCATCGGCGCAGCGTCCATTCTGGCCAAAGTCAGCCGTGACCGCTATATGCTGGAGCTGGACAAGCAGTATCCGCAGTATCAGCTGGCAAAGCACAAGGGCTACGGCACCAAGCTCCACTACGAGCTCATTGCCCAGTACGGCATTCAGCCGTTCTACCGCCGCAGCTTCCTCAAAAAGCAGGGCTACTGGCCCGAGGGCAAGTGATGGACCGGGCCGGGACTGGCCGCAGGGGAGAGGCAGCCGCCGCGCGTTTCTACGAGAAACAGGGCGCGGCCCTCATCACCCACAATTATCACACCCGGATGGGGGAGATAGACCTCATCCTGCGGGAACCGGACGGAACACTGGTGTTCTGCGAGGTAAAGACCCGCGCCAAAGACTCTCTGGATACCCCCGCTGCGGCGGTCAACGCCGCCAAGCAGCGCCGTATCATCGCATCCGCCGCATGGTATCTCCAAAGCACCCATCAGAGCGACGAGCCGGTGCGTTTCGACGTGGCCGAAGTCGTCCCTCTTGACAGCGGGCGCTGGATGGTACATATTATAAAGGGTGCTTTTTGCGCGAAATAGCAGGAAGTACCGGTGGGAAAAGGCAGAAAAATGGCTCTGGGCCGCTGCCGCACGACGAGGCCAGGTGATGGGCCTTCTGGCAAAAAGGAGCGATAACGATGAAATTTTTCAGCACGAGAGACCATTCCCGCATTGTGACCGCCTCTCAGGCGATCGCACAGGGCCTGTCGGATGAGGGCGGCCTGTTCGTCCCGGAAAGCTTTCCGCAGGTGGACGTGGAGGCATTGTGCCAGCTGGATTATCCGGAGCTGGCCGCTGCCGTCGTCAGCGAATATCTGACCGATTACTCGAAAGACTTCCTCGCTGAGGCCGCTCGCACGACGTATGGTGAGGCCTTCGGCGGCAAGGCCGGTTATCTGGCCCCGGTGGAGGGCGATACCTATGCCCTTGAGCTGTGGCACGGCCCGACCTGTGCCTTCAAGGATTATGCCCTTCAGCTGATGCCGAAACTCCTCGTGGAGGCAAAGAAGAACCTCTCCCGCACCGAAAAGACCCTCATTCTCGTGGCGACCAGCGGCGACACCGGCAAGGCCGCGCTGGACGGCTACCACGACATCCCGGGCGTCGAGATCGCCGTGTTCTACCCCACGGGCGGCACCAGCGAGATCCAGCGTCTGCAGATGGCCACGCAGGAGGGTGCAAATGTCGCTGTCTATGCCGTGCGCGGCAACTTCGACGACGCCCAGACCGGCGTGAAGAAGGTCTTCGGGGATAAAGCCATTGCGGCCAAACTGGCCGAGCGGAACATCCGCCTTTCCAGCGCCAATTCCATCAACTGGGGCCGCCTCGTGCCGCAGATCGTCTATTACTTCGCCGCTTATGCCCAGCTGCTCAAGGCGGGAAAGATCGCCTTCGGCGACAAGGTCGATTTCTGCGTCCCCACCGGCAACTTCGGCGACATTCTGGCCGGCTACTATGCCAAGCAGATGGGCCTGCCCGTCGGCAAGCTGGTCTGCGCCTCCAACCAGAACAACGTCCTGACCGACTTCCTTTCCACCGGCACTTACACCGCAAAGCGGGAGTTCTATAAGACTACTTCGCCCAGCATGGACATCCTCGTGTCCTCGAACCTCGAGCGTCTGCTCTACCACGTCACCGGCAGCGATGCCGAAGTGGCCGGCCTGATGAAGAGCCTGAACGAGACGGGCCGCTACACCGTCCGTCCCGAGACGCTGAAGGCCATTCAGGAGAGCTTCGACTGCGGCTGGAGCAGTGAGGAACAGGTGGCAGGGGAGATCCGCGCCCGCTACGAGAAGGACGGCTACCTCTGCGACACCCATACGGCGGTGGCTTTCCATGTCGCCGCCCAGAAGAAGCGGGACGGCGTGCCGATGGTGGTGCTTTCCACCGCCTCGCCCTTCAAGTTCCCGCGCAGCGTGCTGGAAGCTCTGGGCCACACTGCCCCGGAGAACGACTTCGAGGCCATGCAGGCGCTGGAAGAGGCTACCGGCCGCACCGCTCCCGCAAGTCTCGCCGTCCTGCGGCAGAAGGCCGAGCGGTTCAGCACCGTCATCGACCCGGCTCAGATCGCGGAGGTGGCACTGGGCTGTCAGGCATGACGAAAACCAGAACAGGAGTAAATAAACTATGGCACTTTTTGTGCTTGGCGATACCCACCTTTCCCTGGGCGGCTCCAAGCCGATGGACGTTTTCCCCGGCTGGAACGGCTATGTGGAACGGCTGGAGGCCAACTGGCGCAAGCTCGTAAAGCCCGAGGATACCATTGTCCTTGCAGGCGACATCAGCTGGGCCATGCGCCTTACCGATACCCGCAGGGATTTCGAATTTCTGCAGCAGCTGCCCGGCCAGAAGCTCATCATGAAGGGCAATCACGACTATTGGTGGACCACCGCCAACAAGATGAACGCCTACCTGAAAGCCGAGGGCTTCGATACGCTCCACATCCTGCACAACAACTCCTACTCCGTGGAGGGCTACGCCATCTGCGGCACCCGGGGCTGGCTGTTCGATGTGGGGGAACCTCACGACGAAAAGGTGATGAATCGGGAGATAGGCCGCTTGAAGATGAGCCTCGACGCCGCAGAACCCGGGCTGGAAAAGCTGGTGTTCCTGCATTACCCGCCGGTCTACACCGGCACCAGCGCCCCCGAGATCGTGGCGACACTGAGAGCCTACGGCATCAGGACCTGCTACTACGGCCATCTGCACGGCAATGCCATCCGCTATGCGGTGCAGGGCGATGTGGACGGCATCCGCTACAAGCTTGTCAGTGCTGATGGTCTGCGGTTCTGCCCCTACCGCATCAACTGAGGCAGAGACCAGAACAGCAGAAATGACAAAAAGTCAAAATTTGGGGTGGCAATTCTATCACGACCGTGCTATAATAAGTTGTGACGCGATTGTTGCACCCAATTTGAGCGCGCGCGTCCCCGCATTTCGCAAACAGCAAGGACGCGGTGCGCGGTTGCAGGCGGCAGTTTTCCCGCTGCCCCAACGCAATAGAATATTTGAGTGGAGGATACACAAATGAATTTCATCAAGTGCGAAAAGCTCGAGAAGAGCATGGCAGAGCTGCAGTTCTCCATCGACGCTGAGGCTTTTAAGTCTGCAGTTGCCGATGTTTTCAAGAAGGAGGGCAAGAAGTACCCTGTGCAGGGCTTCCGCAAGGGCAAGGCTCCCAAGGCTCTGATCGAGAAGATGTACGGCGCAGACGTCTTTACCTACGACGCCATCAACGAGCTGTTCCCGGAGGCTTTCGAGGCTGCCGTTAAGGAAGCCGGTGTGGAGCCCGTGGGCCGTCCTGAGGTCACCGTGGATTCTGCCAGCGAGGCAGAGGGCGCTACCCTGACCGTTAAGGTCGCCGTGAAGCCCGAGGTCAAGGTTGGCAGCTACAACGGTCTGACCGTGGAAAAGACTGTCCATACTGTTACCGACGAGGCTGTGGACGCTGAGCTGAAGCGTGTGCAGGAGCGCAACGCCCGTGAGCTGACCCGTGAGGGCGCTGCTCAGAATGGCGATATCGCTGATATCGACTTCGAGGGCTTTGTGGACGGTGTTGCATTCGAGGGCGGCAAGGCTGAGCACTACAACCTGACTCTGGGCAGCGGCAGCTTCATCCCCGGCTTCGAGGAGCAGGTCGTTGGTCACTCTGCCGGCGAGGAGTTCGACGTGAACGTCACCTTCCCCACCGAGTATCAGGCTGCTGAGCTGGCTGGCAAGGCTGCTGTCTTCAAGATCAAGCTGCATGAGGTCAAGTACAAGGAGCTGCCCGCTCTGGATGACGAGCTGGCAAAGGACTGCTCCGAGTACGACACTCTGGACGAGTTCAAGGCTTCCATCCGCAAGAACAACCAGGAGCAGCTGGACAAGCAGGACGATCTGGCTGTCGAGAATGCTCTGGTCGATCAGGTCATCGAGAGCATGGAGGGCGAGATCCCTCAGGCTATGTACGATGTCCGCATGGACGAGATGGTCAACGACTTTGCTTTCCGTGTGGAGCAGCAGGGTCTGCGTCTGGAGGACTACCTGAAGTATATGGGTCAGTCCATGGAGCAGTTCCGCGCCGCTTTCATGCCGCAGGCTGAGAAGCAGGTCAAGATCGGTCTGGCTCTGGAGGCTGTTGCTGCTGCTGAGCACATCGAGGCTTCCGAGGACGAGATCAATGCCGAGATCAAGCGCATTGCTGACCAGTACAAGATGGAAGAGGACAAGGTGCGTGAGCTGATCAACCTCGAGGATCTGAAGCAGGATCTGGCTCGCACCAAGGCCATCGACTTCATCAAGAGCCACGCCAATATCGTGGAGAAGCCCGCAGAGGCTGAGAAGGCTGCTGACGCTGAGTAATCAGTGCCGGGCCCTGTAAAGCGCCGCAGGCGTTTTATCAAAGGTTGTTAAAATTGACCGGTACGGCTGAACTTTACAGGGGACCCGTATCGGTCAATTTTGCCAATAAACTTAAACCATTTTCAGGAGGCGAACTTTATGAGTTTTGTTCCTTACGTTGTCGAGCAGTCGGCGCACGGAGAGCGTTCTTACGATATTTTCTCTCGTCTGCTGAACGATCGCATCATCGTGCTGAGCGAGGATGTCAACGATACCACCGCAAGCCTTGTGGTGGCGCAGCTGCTGTATCTGGAAGGGCAGGACCCGGATAAGGACATCAGCCTGTATATCAACAGCCCCGGCGGCTCCATCAGTGCCGGTATGGCCATCCATGACACCATGCAGTATATCAAGTGCGATGTTTCCACCATCTGCATGGGCATGGCTGCCTCTATGGGCGCATTTCTGCTGGCAAGCGGCACCAAGGGCAAGCGCTTTGCCCTGCCCAACGCCGAGATCATGATCCACCAGCCGCTGATCGGCGGTCAGGGCGGCGGCCTTTCCGGCCAGACCACGGATATCAAGATCCATGCCGAGCACATGGTCTATATCCGCGATAAGATGAACCGGATGCTCAGCGAGTACACCGGCCAGCCGCTGGAAAAGATCCAGCAGGACACCGAGCGCGACAACTACCTTACCGCGCAGCAGGCAAAGGAATACGGCCTGATCGATGAGGTCATTGCCCACCGGTAAACCGCTATAATCTATCCAGGATAAGGAAAAACAGCTATGGCAAATAACAATTCCGGCAAAAACGAAAAGGATCTGGTTTGCAGCTTTTGCGGCAAGCATCAGGACGAAGTGGAGCGCATGATCATTGGCCCCGGGGTCAATATCTGCAGCGAGTGCATCGGCCTGTGCCACGATCTGCTCTCTGACAAGCCGGATCAGCCCAAAAGCGCCCGTTCGGCTCGCGGCGGCGCAAGCCGCGCCCATGTCCAGCCCGCTGCTGCAGATCTGGATATCAACATCATGACCCCGGCCGAGATCAAGGAAGGTCTGGATCAGTATGTCATCGGTCAGGACGAGGCAAAGCGTGTGCTGTCCGTTTCGGTCTACAACCACTATAAGCGTATCCTCAGCGGCAAGGGTGGCGACGTGGAACTGCAAAAGTCCAACGTGCTGCTGCTGGGTCCCTCCGGCGTGGGCAAGACCCTGCTGGCCCAGACGCTGGCCAAGATGCTGGGCGTCCCCTTCGCGATCGCCGATGCCACCACCTTGACCGAGGCCGGCTATGTGGGCGAGGATGTGGAGAACATCCTGCTCAAGCTGATCCAGGCAGCGGATTTTGATGTGCAGAAGGCGCAGATCGGTATTATCTATATCGACGAGATCGACAAGATTACCCGCAAGAGCGAGAACCCCTCCATCACCCGCGATGTGGGCGGTGAAGGCGTGCAGCAGGCCCTGCTGAAGATCCTGGAGGGCACTGTGAGCAATGTTCCTCCGCAGGGCGGCCGCAAGCATCCGCAGCAGGAGTTCATCCAGATCGACACCACCAACATCCTGTTCATCTGCGGCGGTGCCTTCGACGGACTGGACAAGTATATCCTGCGCCGCACCGACAAGTCTGCTCTGGGCTTTGGCAGTGCGCTGAAGGACAACTCCGTCGAGGCAGAGAAGGCCCTGCTGCGTAAGGTGGAGCCCCACGATCTGGTCAAGTTCGGCCTGATCCCGGAGCTGATCGGCCGCCTGCCGGTCATCACCGTGTTGGACGATCTGGACGAGGATGCTCTGGTGCGCGTGCTCAAGGAGCCCCGCAACAGCCTGGTCAAGCAGTACAAAGAGCTGCTGAACATGGACAACGTGGAACTGAACTTCACCGACGAAGCACTCCACGCCATTGCCCGCAAGACCATCGAGCGTAAGACCGGTGCCCGCGGCCTGCGCAGCGTGATGGAGAGCATCCTGCTGCCCATCATGTACGAGGTGCCCAACGACGCCACCATCATCCGCGTGACGGTGGATGAGGACACCGTGGAGAGCGGCGAAGCCCACCTGGAGTACGGCGCAGTGCGCAAGCGTTATAAGAACCAGACCTCCCTGAGCTGATCCTGAGCAGGGGAGAAAGGCCCTGTTTCAAAAGCAATTTGCTTTTGGCAGGGCTTTTTGTTTTCAGATTCTTGTTTCTAAGGGCAAAATGCGTTATAATAATAAAGTCTGGAATCTGTGCGGAGCTTTTCCCTGGCAGGAGCGCTTCCCCCAAGGCAGATCCCGACGCAATGGGTAACAGGAAGTACGATAAAGGAGTGTGTTTTCAATGGCAAATTATCTTGCAATGAATCGTGAAGAACTTGCTGCCGAAAAAGCTGCGCTTGAGGCAGAGTACAAAAAGTTTCAGGCCAAGGGCCTCAAGCTGAATATGGCCCGCGGCAAGCCCGGCCCTCACCAGATGGATCTGGCCATGGACCTGCTGAAGATGAACGATTACACCACCGATGCCGGCACCGATGCCCGCAACTACGGTGAACTGGAGGGCCTGCAGGAGGCCCGCGTGCTGTTTGCCGATGTGTTCGGCGTGCAGCCCGGTGAGGTGTTCGTGGGCGGCAACTCCAGCCTGCAGCTGATGTACAATCTGATCAACATCGGCTATGTGTTCGGCTTCCCGGAGTCTCCGTGCCCCTGGTCTCAGGTGGAGAAGCGCAAGTTCCTCTGCCCGGTGCCCGGCTACGACCGTCACTTTGCCATCACTGAGGAGTTCGGCTTTGAGCTGGTCAGTGTGCCGATGACCCCCAATGGCCCGGATATGGACATGGTGGAAAAACTGGTGGCCGAGGATGACACCATCAAGGGCATCTGGTGCGTGCCGCAGTATTCCAACCCCGATGGCTACACCTACAGCGATGAGACCATCGAGCGCTTCGCCAAGATGAAGACCGCTGCGCCCGACTTCAAGATCTTCTGGGATGAGGCCTACATCGTGCACCACCTCACCGATGAGATCATCGAGACCCCGGTGCTGCTGAACGAGAGCAAGAAGTACGGCAATGAGGACCGTGTGTTCATGTTCACCTCTACCAGCAAGATCACCTTCCCCGGTGCCGGTGTTTCCGCCATTGCCTGCAGCGAGAGCAGCATGAAGTATATGTGCAAGCGCTTCTCGGTGATGATCATCAGCTACGACAAGATGAACCAGCTGCGCCACGTCCGCTTCCTGAAGAACAAGGAAGGTGTCCTGGCCCACATGGCAAAGCATCGCCGTCGTCTGGTGCCCTGCTTCGATGCCGTCAAGACGGCATTCCGCAACAACCTGACCCCCTGCGGCGACATTGCCCACTGGACCGATCCCAAGGGCGGCTACTTCATCAGCCTGTACGTCATGCCCGGCTGTGCCAAGCGTGTGGCAAACCTGTGCAAGGAAGCCGGTTTGACCCTGACCGGTGCCGGTTCGGCATACCCCTACCACAAGGACCCGCAGGATTCTCATCTGCGCATTGCACCCACCTACCCCAGCCTGGACGAGGTGGAGACCGCCTCTGAGCTGCTGTGCGTCTGTGTGCGTCTGGCCGTTGTGGAAAAGCTGCTGGCAGAGCAGGCATAACATTTCTTTGCAAAAACCTCCTCCGTGCGGTCCGCCGGGCCTGCCGGGGGAGGTTTCAATAACGGGTCCCGTAGCAAACGGGACGTTTGGAGGTATTCCTGAAACATATGAAGACAAAAGGCAAAGCATGGCACCTGGTCGTCACAGTGCTTCTGATCCTTGCGTTTGTGTACACGGCGTTTTTCGGCGTGTCGGCAAAGTACGGCGATGTGACCACCACCTACATCAAGGGTGCAAAGGACATCCGGTTCGGTGTGGACATCAAAGGCGGCGTCAACGTCACCTTTGTGCCCTCGGAGGACTACGATGCCACCGAAGAGCAGCTGGAAGCGGCGCAGCTCGTCATCGAGAACCGTCTGGTGGCCCTGAATGTGACCGACTACGAGCTGTATGTGGACCCCAGCTCTGACAGCCTGATCCTGGAGTTCCCGTGGCAGTCCGGCGAGACGGATTTTGACCCGGAAGCTGCTATTGAGGAGATCGGCACCACCGCCTACCTGACCTTCCGCGAGGGCAGCAGCGCCGACGGTGACCTGATCCTGGACGGTTCCATGATCGAAAGTGCTGCGGCCCAGTACGGCCCGGTGACCAGCGGCGGTGCTTCGGAGTACTATGTGTCCCTGAAGTTCACCGACGAGGGTGCCAAGGCCTTTGGTGAGGCCACCACCCGTCTGGCTGCTTCCAACGGCACCATCAGCATCTGGCTGGATGACGAGAATGTGAGCACGGCCACCGTCAACGCGGCCATCACCGATGGCGAGGCCATCATCACCAGTTCGGCTTCCAACCCCTTCACGCAGGATGCCGTGGTCAAGATGGCCCGCCAGATCAACTCCGGCGCACTGCCCTTTGCCCTCAAGGTGGACAGCTACTCCACCGTCAGCCCCAGCCTGGGCGAGAACAGCCTGAGCGCCATGGTGCTGGCCGGTGTCATCGCCTTTGCACTGATCGTGGTGTTCATGACGGTACTGTACCGTCTGCCGGGCTTTCTGGCCTGCATTGCACTGGCCGGTCAGGTGGCCGCTACGCTGGCCTTTGTTTCCGGCTACTTCCCGGTGTTTGAGAGCTTTACCCTGACGCTGCCCGGCATCGCCGGTATCATTCTGGCCATTGGCATGGGTGTGGACGCCAACGTCATCACGGCCGAGCGCATCAAGGAAGAGCTGAAGAATGGCAAGTCCCTGGACGGCGCACTGAAGAGCGGCTTTGCCCGCGGCCTGACCCCCATCATCGACGGCAACGTGACCATCGTCATCGTGGCCATCGTGCTGATGGGTGCCTTCGGCCCCTCGGACGGCCTGTTTGCCAAGGCACTGCACTTTGTGTTCTTTGCCTTTGGCCCCTCCACTGCCGGTACCATTTACGCTTTTGGCTATACGCTGCTGACCGGCGTGCTGCTCAACTTCGTGTTTGGCGTGTTTGCCACCCGCGTCATGATCCGCGGTGCGGCCTCCATCAAGGCTCTGCGCAACCCCTGGCTGTACGGTGCTGCCAAGCTGGGCAAGGATGAGACCGAGAAAAAGCAGATCAATTTTGTGGGTCTGCGCAAAAAGTTCCTGGTCTTTTCCTCCTGCCTGATGGCAGCCATCGTGCTGTGTGCTGTGGTGTTCGGTGTCCATCTGGACACCGAGTTCACCGGCGGTGCCATGATCACCCTGAGCTACGACGGCAGCTTTGAGATGGCACAGGTGCAGCAGACCGCCTCCGATGCACTGGAGAACACCGGCCTGACCCTGCAGACCGGCGAGAACGTGGCCACCGGTGACCAGACCCTGAAGATCTCCATGCCCGGCACCGAGACCGTGACCACCGATCAGGTGGAGGCTCTGCTGGACTCTTTGAACGAGACTTACCCGGACAACAACTTCGCGCAGCTGTCCCTGAGCAACGTCAGCGCTGCCATGGGCACCAAGTTCCTGCAGAAGAGCTTGGTAGCCGTGGCGTTTGCGCTGGTGCTCATCCTGCTGTACATTGCCCTGCGCTTCAAGAACATCGGCGGCCTGACCGGCGGCATGATGGCTGTGCTGGCACTGGTGAACGACCTGATGGTGGTGTTTGGCACCTTTGTGCTGCTGCGCACCCCGCTGGACGGTAACTTCATTGCGGCCATGCTGACCATTCTTGGCTACTCCATCAACGATACCGTCGTGGTGTACGACCGCATCCGCGAGAACCGCGCCCTGATGGGCAAGAAGGCCAGCTTTGAAGAGCTGGTCAACCGTTCAGTCAACCAGTCTGCCCGCCGTACCCTCATCACCACCATCACCACCGTGATGGCACTGGGTGTGCTGTGCATCGTGGCAAATCTCTACGGTCTGGACAGCATCTTTACCTTTGCCTTCCCGCTGATGATGGGCATGATCAGCGGCGTGTACACTTCGCTGTGCGTCTCCACCTCGGCATGGATGCTGTGGAGCGAGCGCAGCCCCAAGTCCGGCAAAAAGGCCTGACGCAAAATTCCCGCAGAGGTTCAGGAGGAACAGAACATGAAATGTCCCTATTGCGGTGCTGAGGAATCCAAGGTGATCGACTCGCGCCCTACTGAAGACAGTGAGCGCATCCGCCGCCGCCGGGAATGTCTGAGCTGCCATATGCGGTTCACGACCTACGAGGTGGTGGAAACAGTCCCGCTCGTGGTCATCAAAAAGGACAACTCCCGGGAGCCGTTTGACCGGCAGAAGCTGCTGAATGCCATGCTGCGGGCCTGCGCCAAGCGCCCCGTGAGCTACGAGGCCATTGAGCGCGCAGTCACCAGCATCGAGCAGACCCTGCTCAGTTCCTACGACCGCGAGATCCCCAGCGTGCGCATCGGGGAGCTGACCATGCAGGAACTGAAAAAGATCGACGAGGTGGCCTATGTCCGCTTTGCCTCGGTCTACCGGCAGTTTGCCGACGTGGAGAGCTTTTTCAATGAACTGAAAAAGCTCATGGGTGACCGGAAGGACGCACAGTAACTCGTAATTTGCAAAGCACCGCTTTCCCTGTACAGCAGCAGGGAAGCGGTGCTTTTTGTGTTTACACAAACCGCCGGGCCAGCCATTGCAGTGTTTCCACCTGTACCTGTGCCCGGCGCAGCTCCCCAAAGGCTTCTTCGGGGGCGTTCTGCTCCAGGTGCCCGTCGGCGGTGCGCAGCGCTGCTTCCAGCTCGGTAAAATCCTCCGTGCGCAGCAGATGGTTCATCTTTTCCCGCATCCGGTCACACCGGTCGGCCCCGCGAGCCAGTGCCTGCCGGGCGGTGGGTAGGTCGCTGTTGCGAATGGCCTCAATGGCACAGTCCAGGTCGGTGGAAATGTCATCGGCAAAGCGCTGTACCTGAAAGCTGCTGTAAAAGGCAGTGGCCAGCAAAGCGGCCACGATGGCAAAGCAGGCGTAGATCCGTTTCATTTCCGGCCCTCATGCACCGTAGCGCGGCGCTCCTTTTTCAAAAGAAAATAGTCCTCGGTCTCATTGCCGACAAGAAGCAGGATTTCCTGCGGCAGCAGGGTATTGGCCTGTGCCGTGCGTTCCAGCCAGGCACGGTCTTTGCCGCACCAGTGCAGGTTGTCCTCCAGCACCTGCCCATCCAGCACAAAGGGGATGGTTGCGTGGCAGTGCTCTACCCGCAGCTGCAGGTCGGACAGCCGCGCAGGTTCCTTTTCCGGCCGCAATGCTACCGAAAGAGTCCCGTTCGTCTCAATGACCGCGTAGGACACATCCCGCGGATCAAAGACGTCCTTGCCGCGCAGCGCTTCCATCAGGTCGGCCACCGTCAGGCGCAGGGTGCGCAGAGCGTTCTGGTCGATCTCTCCGTTCAGGATCACGGTTTTGGGCCGCCCGGACAGCAGGTTGAAGAATTTCTGGCTGCGGAAGCTCAGCGCGGAGCCCAGCAGCTCCAGCGCAGCAATGAGAAACAGCGGGATCAGGCTGGCCGTCACCGGAACATCCTCCGATTCAATGGAGATGGACGCCAGATTGGAGATCAGGATGGTGGACACCAGTTCTTCGGGCTGCAGTTCCCCCAGCTGACGCTTGCCCATCAGCCGCATGGCAAACAGCACGCACAGGTAGATCAAAATCGTGCGGAAGATCAACAACTTCATCGTGGAAACCTCCTGTCGGCACCCGCCGGTATGGAACCGGCTCCGGGCGGGCATACTGCTGTGCAAAGGAGTGGATGTTGTGTGCAGCAGTTGTCGTTGCATCTGGCCGAAAATCTGGCAGAGCTGGACGCCCGGTTCGGTGCCTCTGCGGATTATTATGCCAAGGAAATCATGATTTATCATTGCCGGGGCTGCATTGTGCTGTTTGACGGCATGGCCAGTCTGGATTCACTGTGGGAGCTGCTGTTGGACGCGGCCAGTCGGCAGGCGCTGCAGCAGCCCTGCCCATGCACCGGGCAGGAAGTGTATGAGCGCATTCTGCATGGTTCCGCTTCCCCGGCCGAGAGCACCCCGGTGGAGGATCTGCCGGATCTTGTCAAGCGGTTAACGGCAGGCATGGCAGTGCTGCTGCTGGATGGCTGCGCGAAAGGCATTGCTTTTTCGGTGCAGGCCCTCAAGTACCGCTCGGTGGACGAGCCGGAAGGGGAGGGCAACCTGCGCGGCTCGCGGGAGGGCTTTGCCGACCTGCTGCGGGTGAACCTGAGCCTGCTGCGTCGTCTGGTCCGTACCGATGATCTGGTGTTGGAGGTGGCGCAGGCCGACACCGCCGCAGGGACAGAGTACGCTATTTGCTACTGCAGGAGCAGGGCAGACCCTGCCATGGTGCGCCAGGTACGGCAGACCCTTGCCGCTGCAAAGCCGGAGCTGCTGCTGGACAGCAGCTATTTTGTACCGTGGCTCCTGCCCAGCAGGGCACGGCTGTTCACTCCGGTCAGCTACACCCAGCGCCCGGCGGCGGCTTCGGCCAAACTGTGCGAGGGCCGCATTGTAGTGCTGGTCAACGGCAGCCCGTCGGCCATGGTGCTGCCGGCGCTCTTCTGTGAAAACTTTGAATGCTTGGACGACTACGCGTCCACTGCCGTGTTCGCCTCCTTCTTGCGGGTGCTGAACTATGCTTCCTTTTACCTCACGGTCTTTCTGCCGGGGGCGTTCGTTTGTCTGGCGGTCTATCTGCCGGAGCTGATCCCGCCCCAATTGCTGTATAAGATCGAAGCCGCCGAAAAGGCTACGCCGCTGCCCTTGTTTGCAGAAATGCTGCTGGTCATCCTGCTTCTGGAAGTTATCCGGGAGGCCGGGCTGCGGATGCCGCAGTCGCTGGGGCATTCGGTCAGTCTGGTGGCCGCCCTCATTCTGGGCGATGCCGCCATTGCCACCGGCCTGATGAGCACCCCGGTCATCTTTGTGGCCAGCATTACGTCCATTGCGGTGTTCGTCACGCCCGCTTTGTACGAACCGGCCACCCTGCTGCGCATCGGCGTAGTGGTGGCTGCGGGGCTTGCCGGGCCGGTGGGACTGGCCGGGGCTTTTTTTGTGCTGCTGCTCAGCCTGTCCGGCACCGGGATGCTGGGGGTGCCGTATCTTGCACAGCATCCGTTCCCGCAAAGCCCGCTGGCCGAGGACGGCGTCATCCGGCGCAACTATCGGCACCTGTCCCGCAAGGGGTTCAACATCTGGCAGAAACGGAGGCCCCGCGCATGAATAAAACGCAGGACAAATTTTCATTGCCGGCAGTGACCCTCAGCATCTTTGCCGCGGCGGCGGCAGAGCGTCTGCCGGTGTGCAGTTCGCCCCGGGCACTCCTCTGGCAGGAGGTGCTGGCTGCAGTACTGCTGATGATACTTTCTGCTTTGGCCACTCGGTTTTGGCAGTCCGGCCCGCCAAAGCCTGCCGCCTGGGCAGCTGCATTTTGCCTGCAGGTCTGGCTGGCGGTGGAACTGGCCGGAACGTTCTGGAAGGCTCTGCAAGTCTGCCGGGAAGAGTTTTCTTCGCTGGCATTGCTGGGGTTTTTGCCGCTGCTGCTCTGGGCAGGCTGGCAGATGCCTGCCCGCGCATGGGGTGCCCCGGCGCAGGTGTTGTGGTGGTTTGTGGCGGTGGGAAGCGCGGTGTGTCTGCTGGGGCTGGCCCGGCAGATGCACTGGGCCGGGCTGTTTGCGCAGGCTGCGCCGCAGAGCACGGCATTCACCGTTCCGGTCTATGCGGAATACTTTGCGGTACCGCTGCTCTGCAGCCGGGGGCAGCGGCGTGGTGTCTGCCTGCCCATTCTCACAGCCCTTGTACAAACGGCGGCAACGCTTGGCATGGCACTGGTGTTCGGTCGGACATACCCGGCGCGGGAATTGCTGCGTGCATGGAGCACCGGGACATTTTCCCGGCTGGACGCGGCGCTGCTGCTGGTCTGGCTGACCTGCGCGATTTTTCGCATCGGGGTGCTGTGCACGGCCATCCGGCAGCTGGGGCAGGAGTACGCCATACAAAAGCGAAAGGAAGTGCGGCAATGAAGCGGCGATGGGCCCGAATTCTGCTTTATGCGGTGCTTGTCGGCTGGTGCCTGCTGTTCCTGCGCTGTGAGACTACCGAAAAAAGTATGATACGGGTGGTTTATCTGGAACAGAAGGAACAGACCTGGTCGGTGGGGCTTTTGTATCAGTCACCGGAAGCGGCAGCCGACGCAGCCGATGCCTCAGCCGCACTGCGCATCGCCGATGGCCGAGGGCAGACATCGGAAACAGCTCTTGCCGCCGCCGAAGCAGCTCTGCCGCAGACGGCCGATTACCGCCTGTGTGACTATTTGCTCTTCCCGGTGCAGACGGACGACGGCGTGCTCTCTGCATACGAAGCACTTGTGCTGGAACGCGGCTGCGGGCGCACAGCGGCCCGACTTTCCTGCACAGAATTTGATTTGGAAATACTCTTGCAGTCGTGCGGAAAAACGGAGACGCTGCCCGACAAACTGCTGGACAAACTCAAAGCGGACTCGGCGGCAATGCCCCGGCTGTATGCACACGAGGAAAGCATGCTGCTTCCTGTGCTTTGCTTGCCCGAAGCACAGGAAGGGAAAGTGATGGTTTCTGGCAGCGGGGCCTTCCGCACCGGGAGCGGTGCGGTGCAGCGCCTGACAGAAAACGAGACAGAGGCGTTTCTTCTGCTGACGGGCACACCGGGCAAACGAACCTTCTGGCTGCAAGGAAAGCGTGTAACCATCCGGCGGTGCACCGTCTCAGTTGCTCTCTGGAAGCAGACGGCCACCCTGCGTCTGGACTGCCAGACGGCCTACGGCACGCCGCAGCCGGATGCGGCACAGTGTCAACAGTTGGAAGAACTTTGCCTTGGGGTGGTACGTTCCTGCTGGCAGCAGGGGACAGACCTGCTGCATCTGCGGGAGCACAGTCTGCTGCGCACAGGCTCTCCCGACGGGTTTGACCCAACAAAAAACGCCTGCCCGCAGCTGCAGGCAGACGTTGTATTTCTGGGTGCTTGAAAAATCAGGATGCCGTGGGGAAGGTGACCGTGATGGTCGTGCCGACGTCCACCTGACTTTCCAGCTTGATGCGGGCCCCGTGGATGAGGGCAATGTGCTTGACGATGGCCAGCCCCAGACCGGTGCCGCCGGTGGCCTTGCTGCGGCTCTTGTCCACCCGGTAGAAGCGCTCGAACACACTGCTCTGCGACTCGCGCGGGATGCCGATGCCGTTGTCGGTCACGGTCAGGCTGCAATGGCCGTCCCGGGTGCAGGCTGTCACGATCTGCACCTTGCCGCCGGGGCGGTTGTAGCGGATGGCGTTGTCACACAGGTTCTGGCATAATTCATCCAACAGATTGCGGTTGCCCCGCACCGGTGTGCTCTCGCCCAGATAGGTCAGGGTGATGTAGGCGTGGCGGGCGTTCAGCTTCTGACGCTCCACACACTCTTTGGCCACGTCCAGCAGGTCCACGACCTCCATTTCCGGCATGGAGGAGGTCTCGGAGGCGTTGTCCAGGCTGGACAGCTGCAGGATATCGTTCACCAGCTGGATCATCCGGCTGGCTTCGCCATGGATCTTCTGGGCAAAACCGGGCACATCCTCCGGCTTGGCGATGCCGGTCTCGATCAGTTCCGCATACCCGGAAATGCTGGTCAGCGGGGTCTTGAGCTCGTGGCTCACATTGGCGGTGAAATCCTGCCGCATCTTCTCGTTGTTTTCTCGCAGGATGCGGTCGGCATGGATGCTCTCGGCAAAGGGGGTCAGTTCCTTGTACGGGACCTTATCCTGAATGTGGTCCAGATCCTCGGTCATGTTCAGCACCGGCTGCACAAGGGCGCGGGTGAGCAGGGTGGATAGGATCGCGGCAGCCAACATCAGGGCAACGCAGCTCAGCACGATGGCCGGCAGGGCTCCGTCGTAGACCGACCACACCGTTTCGGCGTCCTGCGCCACGCGCAGGATGTTGCCGCCGGGCAGCTGCACGGCATAATAATAGGTCTCATATCCCATGGTCTGGGAATCACGGATGTCCTTGCCGATGCTGCCCTGCAGCGCCTGCACGATCTCCGGACGGGTAAGATGGTTCTCCATGGGCTGATCGGTGGCAGACTCAAAGATCACGTCGCCGTCCGGGGAGATCAGCGTAATGCGCAGGTCGCCGGTCACAAAGAAAGAAAGCTGCTGCGGCTCGCTGGTCAGGTCATACCCGGCACGGATGAGATCGCTCTCTTTTTCCAGGTCATCCCAGGCCTGGGCGATAAAAGCCCGGTGAAAGACAAAGATGCACAGTGCTGCGGTGAACAGCAGCCCCAGAAAGCCCATGAGGAACAGCCGGTAGCTGATTTTTTCTTCCATGCTGTGCGGCTTCATTCGTCTCCAGCCTCCTCGTCATCGGCCAGCTTGTAGCCCACCTTGCGGATGGTGCCAATGTAGCGTCCGGCATCGCCCAGCTTTTTGCGCAGGGTGCGGATGTGCATGTCCACGGTGCGGCTTTCCACCGAAATGTCGGTGCCCCACACCACCTGCAAAATCGTCTCGCGGGTCACCACAAGGTTGGTGTTCTCCAGCAGAAGGCGCAGCAGGCTGTATTCTTTGTAGGTCAGTTCGACAGGCTGGTTGTTCACCGTCACGCTGTGACGTGCATTGTCCAGCAGGATCTCATGGAAGCTGAGCACATTGGGCCGTGTCTCCGGAGCCGCTCGGCGCAGAGAAGCACGCACCCGGCTGAGGAACTCCATGATGCCGAACGGCTTGGAAATGTAGTCGTCGGCACCGCAGTCCAGCCCGCGCACGGTGTCCAGCTCGCTGGATTTGGCCGTGACCATGATGATGGGCAGCCGGTGCAGGGAAGGGGTGTTGCGCAGCTTTTTCAGGATGGAGAACCCATCCTCGCCGGGCAGCATCACGTCCAGGATCACAAGCTCCGGGGCTTCGGTGCGCATGGCCTGCCAGAACGGTTCGGAACTGGCAAAGCTGGCCACTTCATAACCGTTGGACTGCAGGGCATACTGCTCCAGCTCACGGATGGCGTCATCATCTTCTACGATATAGATCATTTGTCAAATTCCTCCGCAGATTGATTGTCCGGGAAGAGATACCGCTCCCGGTATTTGTCCAGTCGACGATGAAATTCTTCGCTCTCCTTGGTATCTTTGCCGTGACGCAGATCGTTGAGGTAAGCGTGGGTGTCAAAACTGTCCTGTGCTACCTCGATCTGGGCAACAGCCACGTTGCTGCAGTGGTCGCACACACGCTCGTAGTTGGTCAGCAGATCGTCCAGCACAAAGCCGTACTCAATAGAGCAGCTGCCGGTCTGCAGGCGGGCGATGTGGTGTGCCTTGATGGCACGCACCAGCTCGTTGACCACAGCTTCCAGCGGCTCTACCTTGCTGGCCAGGTGCAGGTCTCCCTTGCGGAAGGCGTCGGTGGTGCGGCTCAGGATATCCTGCACGGCATCTTCCAGCACCTGCAGCTCCTCTTGTGCGTCCTTGGAAAATTCAATGTTCTTCTGGTGCATTTCCTCCGCGGATTCCAGCAGGTTGACCGAGTGGTCACTGATGCGCTCGAAATCGCTGATGGTGTGCAGCAGGGTATTCACGCTCTGGCTGTCGGCGTGGCTCAGCTCGCGGCCGGACAGCTTGACAAGGTAGGTGCCCAGAGCGTCCTCATAACGGTCCACGGTGCTTTCCTCGTCACGCACCTTCTGGGCCAGCTCGTCGCTCCACTGGTGGGTCAGACTCATGGCCTGCACCACGCCCACGCGGGCCAGCTCTGCCATGTCGGCGGTGGCGCTGCGGGCGCGCTCCACGGCCACAGCCGGGGTGTTCAGTAGACGTTCATCCAGCAGGGCAAAGCTCTCTTTTTCCGGGGAGTCCGGGATGGTGAGGATGGCCAGCTTTTCCAGCCCGTTGGCAAAAGGCAGCAGGATGAGGGTGGCCAGGATGTTGAAGGCGGAGTGCACCACGGCGATGCCCCAGGCTTCAATGGTGGAATCCACAAAGGCAAAGTGGCACACGGCGTTCAGACCGTAGAAACCAAACAGGAAGATGGTCACGCCGATGATGTTGAAGTACAGGTGCACCATGGCGGCCCGGCGGGCGTTCTTGGTGGCACCCACCGAGGAGATCAGCGCTGTGACACAGGTGCCGATGTTCTGGCCCATGATGATTGGGATGGCACTGCCGTAGGTGATCACGCCGGTGGCGCTCAGTGCCTGCAGAATGCCCACACTGGCGCTGGAACTCTGGATGATGCCGGTGACCAGTGCGCCCACCAGCACACCAAGGATGGGGTTGGAGAAGCGGACGAACAGGCTGGTGAACCACTCTTCGCCCTGCAGCGGCAGCACTGCGTTGGACATGGTGGTCATGCCGGTCATCAGCACGGCAAAGCCGATGAGGATGGTGCCCACACCTTTTTTCTTCTCACTCTTACACATATACAGCAAAATGCCGATAAATGCAAGCAAAGGACTGAAAGAAGTGGGTTTGAGCATCTTGATCAGTACACTGTCGCCCTGCAGACCCGAAAGGCTCAGGATCCAGCTGGTGACGGTGGTGCCCACGTTGCTGCCCATGATCACGCCGATGGCCTGATGCAGCTCCATGATGCCGCTGTTGACAAAACCGACCACCATGACGGTGGTGGCGCTGGAGCTCTGGATGATGGCTGTTACGCACAGACCCAGAAAGAAACCTTTGAGCGGGCTGTCGGTCAGCTTGCTCAGGATCTTCTGCAGCTGGCCGCCGGCCTGCTTTTCCAGCGCCTTGCCCATGATGTCCATGCCGAACAGGAACAGGGCCAGGCCGCCCAGCAGAGAAAAGACATTGAAAATAGTCATAAGGATTTTCCTCACTTTGATTTGACGTGTTTTCTTCCGAGTTTCAGTATAGTGGATGCATTGTAAAATCCGAAACCGAGCAAATGTAAAATCCATGTAAATGTAAAATCTTTTTGCATGAAGCCCGGACAGACCTCTTCGCAGCAGCGTGCCTTGGCCCGCAGGATAGAAAAAGATGGGAACAGGCGTTGTAATCGTCCGGTTTTTTTACTATAATAAAAAAAGAAGGATGCCGGCGCACAGCCGGGCACAAGAACACAGGAGGAACAAGGATGGGTACGTTCAACGTCTCGCTCAAAACGCTGACCGAGCGCGTCAGCCTGGAGGTGGTCTATACCCCCAAAGAACTGGACCAGATCAATGTTGAGATCGCAGAGGTCAACCGTCCGGGTCTGTTTCTGGCCGGATACTATGACTATTTTGATAAACTCCGTCTGCAGATCATGGGTCTGGCAGAGATGAATTTTCTGTCCGGGCTCTCGGCCGAAAAGCGCTACGAGGCGCTGGAACAGCTGTTCCGCCAGCAGCCGCCGGCCGTTATCGTGGGCCGCAGCGAAGAGTTGGAACCGTTCCCGGAGATGCTGGAGCTGGCCAAAAAGCACAGCGTGGCGCTGCTGCGCTCCAACGAGACGACCTGCACCCTGATGGGCAGTCTGATCAGCGTGCTGAACCTGGAGCTGGCTCCCCGCATCACCCGGCACGGCGTGCTGGTGGAGGTGTACGGCGAGGGCATCCTGATCCTGGGCGACAGCGGCATCGGCAAGAGCGAGCTGGCCATTGAGCTGGTCAAGCGCGGGCACCGTCTGGTGGCCGACGATGCGGTAGAGCTGCGCAAGGTGTCCAACCGGCAGATCATGGGCACTGCTCCGGAGAATATCCGCCACTTCATTGAGCTGCGCGGCATTGGCATCGTCAATGTGGCCCGGGTGTTCGGTGTGGGTGCAGTCAAGCTGAGCGAGAGCCTGGACCTGGTGGTCCAGCTGGAAGCCTGGGACCCCACCAAGAATTACCAGCGTACGGGTCTGGAAAACGAATATTACGACATTCTGGGCGTCAGCATTCCCAGCACCAGCATTCCGGTCTCGCCCGGACGCAACCTTGCTGTGGTGCTGGAAACCGCGGCCATCAACAACCGCCAGAAAAAGATGGGTTACAATGCGGCCAGGGAGCTGCTGATCCGTCTGGGTCTGGACGATAAACTGGACTAAAGGAGCACGCACCATGGAACAACTCAAGCAGCAGCTGCAGGCGGCTGGAATCCTTTATAAAGAAAACGAGCCGCTCTCGGCACACTGCACTTTCCGCATTGGCGGCCCGGCCGACCTGTTTGTGATGCCGCGGGATGAAGATCAGCTTTGTCAGGCCGTTCAGTTCTGCAAACAGGCGGAGATCCGCTATTACCTGCTGGGCAATGGCAGCAACATCCTGTTTGCGGATGAGGGTTTTCGAGGAGCAGTCATTGATGTTTCTGCCGAAGCAGCGGGAATGGGACTGTCAATTTATCAGAATGCCGACGGCGATTATATTTCGGCACCGGCAGGTCTGAAACTTTCCGAGCTGTGCAAATTTGCCCTCCAGCACGGCTACACCGGGCTGGAGTTTGCCTATGGCATCCCCGGCACGGTGGGCGGTGCCGTCTACATGAACGCCGGTGCTTACGGCGGCGAAATGAAGGATGTGCTGGAAGCCGTCAGCTATCTCACCGCCGACGGCCGCTGGGTGGACCGTGAAGCGTCCGAGCTGGATTTTTCCTACCGGCACAGCGCGTTTGAAGAGAATGGGGCCTGCATCCTTGGCGCAGTGTTCCACCTGGAAAAAGGCAACCCGGATGCCATCAAGGCCCGGATGAACGAGCTGATGCAGAAGCGCATCGACAAACAGCCGCTGGACAAGCCCAGCGCCGGCAGCACCTTTAAGCGCCCGGCGGGCGCTTTTGCGGCGGCCCTCATCGACCAGTGCGGCCTGCGGGGTTACCGCCATGGCGGTGCCGCCGTAAGCGACAAGCACTGCGGTTTTGTGGTGAACCTGGGCGGTGCCACCTGTGCCGATGTGCTGGCACTGTGCGACGAGGTGCGCGCCATTGTAAAGGAAAAGACCGGCTACGATCTGGAAAAAGAGATCCGGGTCGTGAAATAAGATAGATTCAAAAAGGAGCGGGATCGGATCCATGGAACTGTTGATCGTCAGCGGACTTTCCGGTGCAGGAAAGTCGGTTGCTATGAATGCGCTGGAAGATATCGGTTATTTCTGCATTGACAACATCCCGGCGGCACTTCTGCCCAGCATCACGGCCTTTTCCAAGGCGGGCGATAACCAGCTGGAACGGGTGGCGCTGTGTATGGATGTGCGTGGCTGCCGCACGCGGGAAGAGATCGAACAGGCGCTGCAGCAGCTGGATGCGCAGAAAAAACCATACAAGATCCTGTTCCTGGATGCGCCGGACGAGGTGCTCATGCGCCGCTACAGCGAGACCCGCCGCCGCCATCCCATCAGCATTTCCGAGGGGCTTTCCACCCGCGAGGCATTTCTGAAGGAACGTCAGATCCTGGAGCCGCTGCGGTCGCGGGCCAATTACACCATCAACACGGCATTGCTCTCGACTGCACAAAACAAGGAACGTATCTGCGACCTTTTCCTGAAAAATGGCGGTGCAAAAAGCGCCATGCGGCTTACCATCATGTCCTTCGGGTTCAAGTTTGGTCTGCCGCCGGAGGCGGATCTGGTACTGGATGTACGCTGCCTGCCGAACCCCTTCTATGTGCCGGAGCTCAAACACAAGACCGGCCTGGATCAGGAAGTGGTGGACTTCGTCATGAACCACCCGGAGGCAAAGCAGCTGCTGGACCGGTATGAGCAGTTTTTGCAGGTGGCACTGCCGCTCTATGTCAAAGAAGGCAAGAGCCAGCTGACCATCGCGGTGGGCTGCACCGGCGGCAAGCACCGCTCCATTACTTTTGCGCGCAAGATCGCGGAGTACTGCACATCCCTCGGCTATGAGCCGGGTGTCCAGCACCGCGATGCCATGCGCTGACCAGAATTGAGGAACCACTATGAGCTTTGCATCCCGTGCACGGGAGGAGATCGCACAACGCAGCCTGCAGAAGGACTGCTGCGTGCGTGCGGCAGCGTATGGCTTTGCCTGCTTTGCCAAATATTTTGATAAAGGGGGGCTGGTGCTCCAGACTGAGCAGCCCCACACAGTGCAGCTGGCCCGGGAACTTTTTGCCCGCTGCGGTGTGCAGGGGGACGTTCTGGAAAAGCAGCGCCCCAGCGGTGTACTGTATGAGTTCAACATCCGGGAGCCGGAACAGGTGGCGCGGATGCATGAACTGTTCGGCACCACCGGCAGCGAGACGAGCCTGCAGATCGACCCCGCCCTGATCCGCTGTCAGACCTGCGTCAGTGCATACATTGGCGCAGCTTTTTTGTGCAGTGGCACCGTCACAGACCCGCAGAAGGAGTACAATCTGGAGTTCCTGACCGCGCGCACCAATCTGGCCCGGGATTTTGAAGCTCTGCTGGCTGAGCATGAATTTGCCCCGCACCGCACCCGCCGCAATGGCGTGAACCTGGTCTACGTCAAGAACAGCACCAATCTGGAACGACTGCTCCGCTTTATGGGGGCAGCCGGTGCGGCAGAGGAGATCCATGCACAGAAAGCCTTCAAGCAGGTGCGCAACCAGACCAACCGACAGACCAACTGCGACACGGCCAACCTTGGCAAAACGGCCCGGGCCAACGCCCAGACCCTCAGGGCCATCCGGTATCTGCAGGAAAACGATGCATTGGAAACACTGCCGGAGGTGCTGCAGCAGGCGGCAGCAGTACGGCTGCAATACCCCGACTTATCGCTTACCGCGTTGTGCGGCTGCTTTGACCCGGCGGTGAGCAAATCCGGCCTTTCGCACCGGATGAAAAAACTGGAAGCGTTGGCAGACGCCCTGCGGCAGCGCGTGGAAAAAGGACAGGAGGCAGAGCTTTGAGCGAAATCAGCGAAAACAACCACTTGGGCAGAGACTTTGTCCACCTGCACATCCATACGGAATACAGTCTGCTGGACGGTGCCTGCCGTATCGACCAGCTGATGGACCGCGTCAAGGAATGCGGCCAGACCGCCATTGCCTGCACCGACCACGGCGTCATGTACGGCTGTGTGCAGTTCTATAAGGCAGCCAAAAAGGCGGGCATCAAGCCCATCATCGGCTGTGAAGTCTATGTGGCTACCCGCACCCGTTTTGACAAGGTGAACAAAATCGACGGCAACAACCATCTGATCCTGCTGTGCAAGAATGAGACCGGCTACAAAAACCTGATCAAGATGGTCTCGGCAGCGTTCGTGGAGGGCTTTTATTCCAAGCCCCGCGTGGACAAGCAGCTGTTGGAACAGTATCACGAGGGCCTGATCTGCCTGTCGGCCTGTCTGGCCGGTGAGGTGCCGCAGGCCATTCTGGCCGGGGACTACGAGCGGGCCAAGGGCACGGCCTTGTGGTATCGGGATTTGTTCGGAGAAGGCAATTATTACATCGAATTGCAGGACCATGGGCTGGAAGAGGACAACATCGTTCTGCCGCAGCTCATCAAGCTGGCGCGGGAAACCGGCATCCCCATGGCGGCCACCAATGACTCCCACTATCTGCGCAAGGAAGATGCCAAGATGCAGGCCATCCTGCTGTGCATCCAGACCGGCAAGACCATTCAGGATGCCGACCGCATGGAGTTCCGGACCGACGAATTTTACGTCAAGACTACAGATGAAATGTATGACCTGTTCTCCATGGTGCCGGAAGCCTGCGAAAACACGGCGAAAATTGCAGAACAGTGCAACTTTGACTTTGAGTTTGGCCACACCAAGATTCCTTATTATAAAGCCCCGGACGGCATGGATAATCAGGCATTCTTTGAAAAACTCTGCTGGGAGGGCCTTGAACGCCGGTACGGGCCCAATGTCCCGCAGGCCAACAAGGACCGCCTGAGCTATGAGATCGGCGTGGTCAAAACCATGGGCTACACCAACTACTACCTTATCGTCTGGGACTACATCAATTACGCCAAAAGTCAGGGCATCCCGGTGGGCCCGGGCCGTGGTTCCGGTGCAGGCAGCATTGCGGCCTACAGCGTAGGCATCACGGATATCGACCCCATCCGGTACAATTTGATTTTCGAGCGCTTCCTGAACCCGGAGCGCGTCAGCATGCCCGATTTCGACGTGGACTTCTGCTACGAGCGTCGGCAGGAGGTCATTGATTACGTCAATCGGAAATACGGGGCCGATCATGTGGCGCAGATCGTCACCTTCGGCACCATGGCCGCCCGCAACGCCATCCGCGATGTGGGCCGTGTGATGGGTATCCCGTATCAGCAGGTGGACGTGGTGGCAAAACTGGTGCCCATGGAGCTCAAGATGACCCTGAAACGGGCACTGGAAGTTTCCACCGAGCTGAAGAAGCTCTATGACACCGACCCGCAGGTCACCGAGCTCATCGACACCGCCCTGAAGGTGGAGGGCATGCCGCGGCATGCGTCCACCCATGCGGCGGGCGTGGTCATCACGCCGGAACCTACCGACTACTATCTGCCGCTGGCCACCAACGACGGCCTGCCGGTGACCCAGTTCAACATGACCGAGATCGAGGAACTGGGCCTGCTGAAGATGGACTTTCTGGGTCTGCGCACCCTGACCGTTATCCGCGATGCGGAAACGGCGGTGCAGAAGCATCACCCGGAGTTCTCCATCCAGAAGCTGGATTACGACGACCCGGAGACCTATAAAATGCTGGGACAGGGCGACACCGAGGGTGTGTTCCAGCTGGAATCTTCCGGCATGAAGCAGGTGCTTGTAGGCCTGCAGCCGCAGAACCTGGAAGATGTCATCGCTCTGATCAGCCTGTACCGTCCCGGCCCCATGGACTCCATCCCAACCTATCTGCGCAACCGCCACGAGCCGGACAAGATCAGTTACAAGACCCCGCAGCTCGCCCATATCCTGGATGTGACCAACGGCTGCATCGTCTATCAGGAACAGGTCATGCAGATCTTCCGGGAGCTGGCGGGCTTCTCCTTCGGGCAGGCCGACAACGTCCGCCGTGCCATGAGTAAAAAGAAGCACGCTGTGATGGAGGCTGAGCGGGAGCACTTCGTGCACGGCTGCACCGAGCCGGGCCACGAGTGCCCCGGCTGTGTGGCCAACGGCATTTCGGAAAAGGTCGCCAACGAGATCTACGATGAGATGTCCAGTTTTGCTTCTTACGCATTCAACAAGAGCCATGCGGCCTGCTACGCCTATGTGGCATTCCAGACCGCTTACCTCAAGTGCCATTACCCCAGCGAATTCATGGCCGCCCTGCTGACCAGTGTGCTGGACAACACGGACAAGGTCATCGAGTATTCCGGCGAGTGTGCCCGCCTTGGCATCAAGGTGCTGCCGCCGGATGTGAATGTTTCGGGCGGCGGCTTTACGGCGGACGAGAACGGCCAGATCCGCTTCGGCCTGAACGCGGTCAAGAACGTTGGCCGTAACCTGATCGAGAATGTGGTGCGGGAGCGCCGGAACAAGCCCTATACCAGCCTGTATGACTTCTGCAAGCGGATGCACGGCAACGAATTGAACCGCCGGGCGGTGGAGTGCCTGATCAAGGCCGGTGCCTTTGACCGGTTGGGCAACAACCGCCACAGCCATGTGGAAGCCGTGGAGGGCATCCTGAAAAGCATCGAGACCGACACCCGCCGCAATCTGGACGGCCAGCTGGACCTGTTTTCGGTGATGAGCGGGGGAGAGCAGGATGCCGCACAGGGGGACCGCTATGAGATCCGCCAGCTGCCGGAGTACAGTCACACCGAGCTGCTCCAGCAGGAAAAAGAGGTCAGCGGCCTGTATCTGTCCGGTCATCCGCTGGATGCCTACCGGGAAAAATCGGCCCGCATCGGTTCCCACACCATCAAGGACCTCACCGGCGAGGACGCCCATGTGACGGACGGCGAGCGGGTGCGTGTGGTCTGTGCGGTGGTCAAGAACCGCATGATGACCACCAAGTCCAACAGTATGATGGCCTTTACCAGCGTGGAAGATCTGACTGGCACCATGGAAGTGATCGTGTTCCCCAAAGTGCTGGACACCTTCCGCGATGCCATCCGCGAAAATGCGGTCGTGGTCATCGACGGACGCCTGTCGGTGCGGGAGGACGAAGCCTCCAAGCTGCTGGCAGACAGCATCGTGCCCATTGACAGCTACGACCCTACCCGCCCGCAGAACGGCCGCCCGGACCCGGTCAAGGCGGCGGCAAAGCGGCTGTATATCCGTCTGCCGTCCCGCAACTGCCCGCAGTATGCCAAGGTGATCAATCTGCTGGGAATCTTTGACGGCAATATGCCGGTGATCCTGTATCTGGAAGACACAAAACAGAAGCTGGCGGCCCCCCGGCATCTGTACACTTCCGGGCATCCGCTCTTCTTTGAAGAACTGGAAAGACTGGTGGGCGCAGAGAACATTGCAACAAAATAACATTTCTGTGCACGAATCTCTATAGGTCGGAAGGGCTCAAAATGGGTCCAAAATATTTTCAAATGGCTGAGAATGTGTTATAATGTTGAAAGGCAAGTCTTAACAATTCTTTACGATGCAAACACTGAGCGGCGTAATGAAGAAGGGCGCTGGCTCATGGGTGAATGAAGAAACAAATTGGAGGGAATCTCTCGTATGGAAAAGCAAATCAAAACGATTGGCGTGCTCACAAGCGGCGGCGATGCTCCTGGCATGAATGCTGCCGTGCGCGCTGTGGTCCGTACCGGCTTGCACAAAGGTTACCGCATGATCGGCATTCAGCGTGGTTACAACGGCCTGCTGAACGGCGAATGCTTTGAAATGAACCTGCGCAGTGTCTCGAACATCATTTCGGCCGGCGGTACCATTCTGTACACTGCCCGCTGCCTGGAGTTCAAGACCAAGGAGGGCCAGGACCGCGGTGCTGCCAAGTGTCGTGAGCTGGGCATTGACGCACTGGTCGTCATTGGCGGCGATGGTTCTTACCGCGGCGCACGCGAGCTGGCACACCGCGGCATCCCGATGATCGGTCTGCCCGGCACCATCGACAACGACATTGCCTGCACCGAGTACACCATCGGCTATGATACAGCCATGAACACCGCTCTGGAAATGATCGACAAGCTGCGCGACACCACCCAGAGCCACGACCGCTGCAGTGTGGTCGAGGTCATGGGCCGCAACGCCGGTTACATTGCCCTGAACGTTGCCATCGCCTCCGGTGCTATGGCTGTCCTGCTGCCGGAGAAGGAATTCGATATGCAGCATGACATTCTGGACAAGATCGCTGAGACTCAGAAGACCGGCAAGCGTCACTTCATCATCATCGTTGCCGAGGGCGTGGGCCACGCACAGGAGATCGCAAACGAGATCCAGGCCCGCACCGGCATCGACTCCCGTGCTACCATTCTGGGCCATGTCCAGCGCGGCGGCTCTCCCACGCTGCGTGATCGCGTGAACGCATCCGCCATGGGCTACCAGGCCGTGTGCCTGCTGGAGCAGGGCAAGTACAACCGCATCGTCGGCATGAAGGGCGAGAAGCTGGTGGACTACCCGGTGGATGAGGCGCTCGAAATGACGAAGACATTGGACCCTGTCCTGATCGACGTCTGCAACACCATTTCTATCTGATTTCCTGCATTGCATTTCTGGAGCTGTTCTCTTGGCTGGGCTGAGAGAATGGCTCCTTTTTTGTTGGGTTATAATGGTATTGCACACGTCGTTTCGATGGTTGCAAAGACCATTGGCATCTGATAGTCTAGGAACTAGACAATGTCCGTGACCTGAACGCGAAAAATTCGTTTTCCATTATAAAGGAGGTGAGCAGAATGGCTCATGAACTGCTGGCAAAATCGGATCATCAACTCGGGATGTGCCTGCGGATGCTGTATGCAGAAGGCGTCCGCGGTCCGCTTCCTGTTCACAGCGCGAAAAACGAGAAGGGAAAGATGGAGTTTCTCGTGACTGTGCCTGTGGACGATGCACAGTTTGAGGTGCTGGAACGGCGCTATCAGACCCTGATCGGCTAAAGGAAAAGCCGAGCGCAGAACAGCCGGACCGGCATAGAGAGAAGAGCTTGCACACGGAAAGTGCAGGCTCTTTTTCTTTTGGTTTTGCCGGAAGGACCGTAGCGTCTGCATTGGAATTTCTTTGAATGCAGCAAGAATCAATCTGGATATTAACGTCAAGTCGATAAAATTTTAATGACATAAACAGAGAGTATCTTTCGGAATTGATTTAAAATCAACTCACAAATACGATATGATACCGATTTCATGCATGAAAAATACGATTTGTATTTTTCCCTTTGCTTTGCAGAGTGCCGCTTGGTGTGGTATACTAGAACCGTACAAAAACGGTGTCCTGTGGGAGCAGTCTCCCGACACAGGTCACCCGGCAGGAGAGTGATTTGTTTGGAACTGGAACAGGCCCAGAAGCGTGTGGAGGAGCTGCGCGCTGTCATTGAAAAGAACAACCGGCTCTATTATGACCAGGATGCCCCGGAGCTGGAGGATTTTGAATACGATGCATTGACCCGGGAACTGAAAGCGTTGGAAGCGCAGTTCCCGCAGCTGATCACGCCGACTTCGCCGACCCAGAAAGTGGGCGGGACTCCCAGCGGGCGCTTTACCAAGGTGACCCATGCGGTCAAGATGGAAAGTTTGTTGGATGCATTTTCGTATGATGAGCTGCGCGACTTTGACCGCCGCGTACGGGATGCAGGCATCGAACCGGAATATGTGGTCGAGATCAAGATCGACGGCCTTTCCTGCAGTCTGGAGTATGAGAACGGAGAACTCGTCCGGGCGTCCACCCGCGGCGACGGCGTGGTAGGCGAGGATGTGACCCAGAACGTCCGGGCAATCAAACGCATCCCCAAGACGCTGAAAAATGCGCCGGAGTTTCTGGAGGTGCGCGGCGAGGTCTATATGCCGCACGAGGCTTTCCAGAAGCTGTGCGCGGAGCAGGAACTGCAGGGGGCCGCTCCCTTCAAGAACCCGCGCAATGCGGCGGCAGGTTCCCTGCGGCAAAAGGATGCAAAGATCACCGGAAGCCGCGGCCTGTCCATTTTTGTGTTCAACGTCCAGCAGATCCGCGGGAAGGAACTGACCCGCCATTCGGACAGTCTGGACTACCTCAAGAGCCTCGGTCTGCCGGTCTCGCCGCGCTACCATGTGGTACACGACATTGAGCAGGCCATTGCAGAGATCGAGCAGATCGGACAGAACCGTTCCAAGCTGGATTTTGATATGGACGGTGCGGTCATCAAGGTAAACGATTTTGCCCAGCGGGAACAGATGGGTTCCACCAACAAATTCCCGCGCTGGGCCATCGCCTTCAAGTACCCGCCGGAGGTCAAGGAAACCACCCTGCGCAGCATCGAGGTGGCCGTGGGCCGCACCGGTGTCCTGACCCCCACGGCCTGCTTTGATCCGGTCTTTCTGGCCGGCACGACCGTGGCGCGCGCCACCCTCCATAATGAGGACTTTATCCGGCAATTTGGTCTGTGCATCGGGGACACGATTCAGGTGCGCAAGGCCGGCGATATCATCCCGGAAGTGATCGGGGTCACTCGCCGCGCCGAGGACGCTCAGCCCTACGAGATGCCGACGGTTTGTCCGTCCTGCGGCGCACCGGTGGTGCATCTGGAGGACGAGGCGGCGCTGCGCTGCGTGAACCCGGAGTGTCCGGCACAGGCTTTGCGCAACATCATTCATTTTGCGTCCCGGGATGCCATGGACATCGACGGTCTGGGCACGGCTGTGGCAACGCAGCTGGTGGAGAAAGGCATGGTGCGTTCGGCGGCAGACATCTATGCGCTTAGCCGGGAACAGCTGCTGACGCTGGACAAATTCAAGGAGAAAAGCGCGGACAATCTGCTGAACGCCATCCAGCGCTCAAAAGAGAACGATCTGGACAAGCTGCTGTTTGGCTTTGGCATTCGCAACATCGGCGACAAGGCGGCGGCATTGCTGGCAGAACATTTCGGTTCGTTGCAGGCCATCCGGGAAGCAGATGCCGCTGCCATCAGCGAGATCGACGGCTTTGGCGGTGTGATGGCCCAGAGCGTAGTGGAATTCTTTGCGAAGGAAGGCACCACAGACCTTGTGCACCGTCTGGCAGATGCCGGGGTCAACATGCAGTGGAAGGGCGAGCCCAAGGGCGACAAGCTGGCCGGTAAAACGCTGGTGGTTACCGGTACGCTGGAAACACTCTCCCGCAACGAGGCAGAAGCCCTCATCGTCAAAAACGGCGGCAAGGCCAGCGGCTCGGTCTCCAAAAAGACTTCCTATGTGGTCGCCGGTACAGCAGCCGGTTCTAAGCTGACCAAAGCGCAGGCGTTGGGCGTTCCGGTGCTGACCGAAGCTGAATTCCTTGATCTGCTCAAAGAAGAATAATTACAATTTTGCATAGCCTCTGCGGCGTTTCGGGCCGCAGGGGCTTTTTGTTTGTGTGCGGTTCTAAGCGGGCAGGGGCTGCATACACTGGTAACACAAGTTTCGTTGAAAGGAAGTGCCCATTGTGGACGAGTATTACCGCGCGATCCGTCTGTTGCCTGCATGGCTGGCGCAGCCGCTGGCCCGGCTGCCGCAGAATACCGCCGAAAAAGTGCACGAACTGCGGCTGCGGACAGGCTGTGGAATTTGCCTGTCCATTGCCGGGCAGCAGACGACGTTGGACGAGCTGCCGGAATGTCCGCAGACCCTGCGCGGCAGGACGCTGGATGCCCTACAGATGGACGAGATCCTTTATGTGCTCTGCGGCGGTTCAGTACATACCCATCAGGCCGAACTGGCGCAGGGCTACCTGACCACGGCATCCGGCTGCCGTGTGGGGGTGGGCGGTCGGTTCGTATTGCGCGGCCCGGAGGATGTTGTGCTGCAGCGTCTTTTGTCGCTGAATTTCCGCATTGCGCGTCCAATTGGTACGGAACTTCCGGCGGAGCTGTGCACCCTTTTGCAGGGACATTTCATCGGGGCACTGCTGGTGGGAGAACCGGACAGCGGCAAGACCACCCTTCTGCGGCAGATCGCCCGGGAACTGGCTGCACAGAAACGGGCCGTGGCTGTGATCGACGAGCGAGGGGAACTTTTTCCGCCGGAGCGGCAGAATGGCGATGCCCTTGACTGCATCAGCGGCCTGCCCAAAGGCCGTGCGGTCCAGATGGCGCTGCGGACGCTGGCCCCGCAGGTGATCCTGCTGGACGAGCTGGGGGACCTGACCGAGGTCACCGCACTGGAACAGGGCTTTTTCAGCGGGGTGGAATTTGTGGCCAGCGTCCATGCCGCCACGCTGGAGGACGCTCTGCAAAGGCCGCAGGTGCGGGTTTTACAGCAGCAGGGAGCACTGCGGTTTCTCGTCCTGCTGGAAGGACGCTGTGCACCGGGCCGGATCCGGGAGATCCGGCAGCTTCCGCTGCTATGATGCTGCACATTCTGGGTGCTCTGCTGTTGCCGTTGTGCGGCTGGCTGGCCGGGGATGCCATACAGGCCCGTACGGTACAGCACCTTGCTGCATTGCAGAAATGCCTTGCGCTTCTGGAACGCATCCGGCAGGAGGTCGCGTTCCGCCGGGCAGACCTGCAGCAGCTTTACGCAGAGCTCTGCCGGGAAGGCATACTGGAATCCGGCGCCCGCTGCTTACAGGAGGCCCCACCGCCGGAGGGCCTGACGCGGGAAGAACAGCAGTGCTTCCGGACGTGCATGTCCGGCCTTGGCCGTGCGGAAGCGCAGCAGGAGTGCGAACAGCTGGACTACTACCGGGCCCGCCTGCAGGCTTTGCAGCAAACGGCAGAACACGCTGCCCGGCGGCAGGCCGGCCTGCCCCGCAAACTGGGCCTTGCAGCCGGGATGGCAATGGCACTGCTGCTCATCTGAATTCGGAAATCTTGGAGGAAACAGCGCAGATGGAAATTGATCTGGTGTTCAAAATTGCAGCCATCGGCATCATTGTGGCGGTGCTCAATCAGCTCTTGATCCGCTCCGGGCGGGAGGATCAGGCCATGATGACGACCCTTGCCGGCCTTGTGGTGGTCCTATCCATTCTGGTCAAGCAGATCAGCACCCTGTTTGTTACCATCAAGGCGCTGTTTTCGCTGTGAGTTCCGCCTGGGTCACGCTGGGGCTGGTGGCAGTGCTGGCAGCGATGCATGCACTTTTGCAAAAGGAGCTTCCGGCCTATGCGCTCCTGCTCTCACTGGGAGCAATCGCCCTTCTGCTGGTGCGGCTGGGCGGCACCTTCCGCAGTGTTCTGGAGGGTGTCGCGCTGCTGGGACAGCAAACGGACAAGCAGGCGTTCCAATGCCTGCTGCGCAGCACGGGCATCCTGTTGCTTGCCGACTATACCCGCACCCTCTGCAAAGAGAGCGGAGCCGAGGCGCTTGGCTGGTGTGCAGGGCTTGCGGGCCGCTGTCTGGTGCTGGCGGCAGTGTTCCCACTGCTGGAAGAAGTGTGTCAACGGATCTGGGGGCTGGCAGGATGAGCGGCAAAAAATACCGGGGGCTTCTGGCAGGGTTGGTGTTTCTGGCCGCAATGCCTTTTGGAACGGTGCGGGCTTTCGCACTGGAAAGCCTGCCCGGCCGGGAATTGTGGCAGCCCTACCTGACCCAAAGTGCACAGGGTGCAGCGGATTTTGCCCGGGACCCGGTGTCGGCATTGCTGAGCCTGCTGCCGGGTTCACCCGTGCAGCTTCTGGTCGATACCCTGCACAGCTACGCAGATCTTTTGCTGTTTCTGCTGCTGCTCACAGCTTTGTCATTTCTCGTTGGCGATGCAGCGGACGGTACCTTGCTGGACCTTGCGGCAGCCGGTGGCTGCGGGGTGCTCATCTGGGGTGATCTGCTGACACTGGCACAGTCTATCGGTGAACGCATGGACAGCTGGCGGCTGTTCCTCACGGGATTTCTGCCGGTGTGCGGCGCAGTCCTGACGGCAGGTGGAGAGGGAAACGCCGGAGCGGTGGCCAGCGGATTTCTGCTGAGCGTGCTGGCTCTGCTGGCACAGGGGATCGCGCTGTGCATCCGGCCGCTGCTGCAAAGCTATCTGGCCATCAGCATGGCCTGCTGCATCCACACGCAGACGGGCCTCCCGGAAGCCTGCAGGATGAGCGGGCAGCTGCTGCGAAAAAGCATTTCGGCGGGCGGAAAACTGTTTGCGCTTCTGCTTGGCGTACAGCGAGTGATTACACTGCAATTGGACCACACGACATCCCGTCTTGGCCAGGTGCTGACGGGCAGTGTCCCGGTGATCGGGCAGGCATTGAGCGGTGCGGCCGATACCGTATTGGCCGGGCTGCAGCTGCTCAAAAGCTCTCTTGGAATCGCGGCACTGGTGATCCTTGGCGCGGAATTTGTTCCGCTGTATCTGGGACTGTTGTTCCACCTGGCAGTTCTGTCCGGGTGCAGGCTTCTGTGCAGCTTTGCCGGTATCGACCGGTGCCGGGCGCTGTTTGACTGTCTGACGGAGGCGGTCCGGTGCATGGCGGCGGTCACGGCACTGTTCTTTTCGCTGACAATGGTCGGTGTCGCGTTGATGACAATGATGAACGGAGGGTGAAATGCGGGTCGTAACGGCATTCTGCCTTGCATGTGTCTGCGCGGAGCTGCTGGTGCAGCTGGTGGAAGCGGGCTGGGCGCGCCGATGCATAAAAGTGGTTGCGGGGCTATATATTCTAACAGTTCTGCTCCGTGCAATTTCTGCACTGCCTGCACGGACCGCACAGTGGCTTCAGCCGGTGCAGGCATCTGCCTCCATCGAGGGCGTGGAAACCACGATCCTCACGGAGGCGGCGAAGCGCTTGAATGAGATGTTGGCAGCGGAATGCGAGGCACAGACAGGCATCCCGGTCCGGGTGGAAACGGAATTGGAACAGACGCCGGACGGCATCCGCGCAGCTCGCGCGATCCTGTGGATGCCGCCGGACAGCCCGGCACAGGTGCAGACACAGCTTGTGCAGTTTCTGCAAAAAGAACTTAGCACCGACGCTGTCACCGCAGCGGAAGAGGCGGAACCATGAAAAAAGCAACGATCACAACGGTTCTTCAGGGATGCAAAGGCCCGCAGGGGCGCACAAGACTTGCGGTGCTCATTGGCGGGGTGGCCATGCTGCTGTTGCTGCTGTCGGAGTTGATGCCGACCGGGACGAAGTCTGCTGCCGCCAGCACAGCCCCACAGGAAATCGCCGCGTATCAGACCCAGCTGGAAAACCGGCTTGAAACACTGATCGCTCAGATGGACGGAGCGGGAAAGACGACGGTGATGCTCACACTGGAAACGGGGGAGGAAACGATCTATGCACTGGATACGCAGTCCGGGCAGATGCAGGAACAGCAGACGCATGTTCTGCTGGAAGATGGCTCCGCCCTGGCAGAGACGATCTATCAGCCGCAGATCCGCGGCGTGGCCGTGCTGTGCGACGGCGGGGGAGATGTCCGCGTGGCAGCACGCATCACGGAGATGGTGGGAGCGCTGCTGGATCTGCCATCCAACAGGATCTGTGTGGAACAGCGCAAGCCATGATCTGACCCAGAACAAGGAGGATTCAAGATGAGAGCACTTTCCAGAAATACCCGGCGGGTGACCGCGCTTACGCTGGCCGCTGCCCTTGTCATTGCCGTTTATCTGAACTGGCAGTATGCCCGCACCGATACCGGCATTGCAGCGGACGAGGAAGCCCAGGTCGTTTCGGCCGAGCCTGTGCAGTCGGACACGGTCCTGGACGGCCTGCCCACGGAAGCCGAAACAGTGTCGGCCGCGAACAAAAACTATGGGGAAGCACAGCTGGTCAGCGTGGCAAGCGACAGCGGCGCAAAGTTCTTTGAAGAGGCACGCCTGAAACGGGAAAAGGCGCACGATGAAGCCATGGACACCCTGCAAAAAACCATGAAGTCCTCTTCGCTCTCTGCGGAGGAAAAGAAGGACTGCACCGCCCAGCTGACAGCCGGGTTGGAAGATCTGCACGCCGAAAATGAGATCGAGACCCTCATCAAAGCCAAGGGCTTTGCGGACTGCCTGTGCTTTCTGCAGTCCGGCCGCGCCGATCTGACCGTCATGACATCCGGTGACCCGCTGACGGCGGCGCAGGTGGCGCAGATCCGGGACGTCGTGCTCAGCAAGAGCAGTGTGACGGCCCAGAACATCACGGTGGTGGAAGTAAAATAAAAAGTGTTTCCCTCCGACCGGAAGGAATCGGGCTGGAAAAAGAACCCGTTGTGTGGTCCGACAGAGTTTTCCAAACAAGTATTGAAATCAACCCCGCATTGATGGTATAATAACACCATCAGAAAACAGGAACGGCGTGCTGCCCGGCCATTCGGCGGCGGCAGCTGCAAAGCCGTTTTGAACCGAAAAAAAGCGGCAGTTCTGCTGCTTTTCAATGGAGGACAGCACAATGGATTTACAGAATATGGATCTTCAGGGCGGCAGCCTTCAGATTTCGACCGAAGTCATTGCAAAGATTGCACGGTGCGCTGCGCTGGAAGTGGAAGGCGTGGCAGAAGTTTCCTGCGGGACCCAGAACAAAAAGCTGAAGGATCTGCTGGAAGCCAGCATCCAGCCGCCGGTGGCCGTGGAAATGCGCGACGGCACGGCAGAGCTTACGTTGCATCTGATCATGGCGTCCGGCGCACGCATCCCTGCAGTGGCGGAAAAGGTGCAGGAAAATGTCAAGTCGGCCGTGCAGAACATGACCAGTGTCACGGTGAGCCGTGTGAATCTGGTGATCGCAGGTCTTGCTGCGGAGCAGTAAGAGCACTTGCAGCCGTACAAAAGAATGGATAGAACGCGTTCTCTCTGCCGGGGTTTCCCGGCGGGGAGAGCTCCTATTATGAAAGGAATATTATGGAAAACATTTTGCCCCGTAGAGAAGCTCGCGAGAATGCATTTTTGCTGGCATTTTCGCAGACCTTTGGTGATATCCCGCTGGCAGAGGCCATTACCAGCCATGAAGAAAACGATGAAGAGCACCCTGTGGATGGTTTCAGCAAGCATCTGCTGAACGCATACTACGATCATTCTGCCGAGGTGGATGATGAGATCCGTGCACATCTGCGCAACTGGACCATGGAGCGCCTGCCTCGTGTCAGCCTGACCATCCTGCGTCTGGCAGTTGCCGAGATGCTGTTTGGCGGCGAGAATAAGCCCGGTGTTGCCATCAACGAGGCGGTGGAACTGACGAAAAAGTATGGTGCGGACGAAGATTACCAGTTCGTGAACGGTCTGCTTGGCGCAGTGGCCCGGGATCACGGTCTGGATGCGGAGCAGGCCGAACAGTGAGCCGTTATACGCTTGGCATTGATACAAGCAACTATGCAACCTCTCTGGCAGTGTTTGATACAGCTGGAGAGGTTGTTTGCGCAAAGAAGCGCTTTTTGCCGGTAAAAGCGGGCCAGCTGGGCCTGCGGCAAAGCGATGCACTGTTTCATCATACGGTCGCGCTGCCGGAGATGATGCAGGAACTGGCGCAGGAATTTGATCTGACGCAGATCGATGCTGTGGGCGTATCGCAAAAGCCCCGCCCGGTAGAAGGCAGCTATATGCCTTGCTTTCTTGCAGGTGTCAATGCTGCAACGGCCTTTGCACATGCAAAAGGGATCCCACTTGTGCTGACGACCCATCAGCAGGGTCACGCTGCCGCAGCGCTGTTTGCAGCTAAGGGGGAACAGCTGTTTGCTGAAAAAGTTCTGCTGTTCCATATTTCCGGCGGCACCACGGACCTGCTGCTCTGCGATCAGGTGCGCCGGATCACAACGCTTGGCACCAGCACAGACCTTTATGCCGGACAGGCTGTGGACCGTGTGGGGGTCAGGCTTGGCTTTGGCTTCCCGGCGGGTGCCGAGGTTTCCCGTCTGGCTGCACAGTGCACTGAGGAGATCAAGCCAAAATCCAGCGTGAAGGGGATGCAATGCAGCCTTTCCGGGCTGGAAAACCAGTGCAATGCCCTGCTTGCCGCAGGCAAAACGCCAGAATATGTGTGCAAGTACTGCCTGCTCTGTGTGGCGGATACAGTGGTAAAAATGACCAAAGCTGCACAGAAGGAATACCCCGGCCTGCCGGTGGTATGTGCTGGCGGAGTGATGAGCAGCGATATCATCCGTGCATGGGTGCAGAAACGTCTGCCGCAGGTCTACTTTGTGCCGGGACAGTATTCCAGCGATAATGCCATCGGTGTTTCGATCCTGGCAGCGCGGGAGGCCGGATTATGGCTGAAGTGATTACCGTTTCAGCACTCAACCGTTATGTAAAAACGCTGCTGGATGCCAACGATGCTTTGTTTGACCTTGCCCTGCGCGGCGAGATTGCAAATTTTGTACAGAATGCGCGCAGCGGGCACTGCTATTTTTCTCTGCGGGATGATGTCTGCAGCGTCAAAGCGGTAATGTTCCGCACTGATGCACGCCGCCTTGCTTTCCGCCCGGAAGAGGGAATGCGTGTAGTCGTGCGCTGCCGCGCTACCCTTTATGAGCGCGACGGCGCATTTCAGCTGTACGTGAACGATATGTTCCCGGATGGCATTGGTGCCGCACAGCTGGCGTTGGAACAGCTCAAGGCGAAACTGGAGCAGGAGGGCCTGTTTGCACCGGAGCACAAAAAGCCGCTGCCGGAATTTCCTAAATGCATCGGTGTTGTTACCAGCAAGACGGGAGCTGCCCTGCAGGACATCCGCAATGTGCTCACACGGCGCTGGCCATCGGTACGGCTGCTGCTGTGTCCGGTGACAGTGCAGGGGTTTGAAGCCGCGCAGCAGGTGGCCGATGCCATCAAAAAGCTGGATCAGCGCAAAGAGGTGGACGAGATCATCGTTGCACGCGGAGGCGGCAGCCGGGAAGACCTGTGGGTCTTTAACGCAGAGATGATCGCCCGGGCTGCATACCGCTGCAAAAAACCACTGATCAGCGCAATCGGCCACGAGATCGACTATACCATTCTGGATTTTGTGGCAGACTGCCGTGCCCCCACACCTTCGGCTGCAGCAGAGCTGGCCGTACCGGATCGGGCAGAGCAGGAGCGGATATTGCTGGATTTGCAGCAAAATATTCGCAAAAATATGCAAAAACGTTTTGATTTATGCTATAATGGTCTGGAACAATACAACTTTGTGTTGGAGCAGGGCCTTGCACGCCGAAACTGGCAAAAAAGTCAGGGTCAGCTGCAGCAGGTGCAGGATGCCATCCGTCAGCAGATGCAGAAACGCCTGCATTCTGCAGAATTGCAGCTGGGTCATGCGGCAGCACTTACTGGATCGCTGGATCCATACAAGGTGCTGGCGCGCGGCTACACGATGGTCACAGCAGCCAACGGCACTATTTTAAATGCAGATGATCTGCAGCCGGAAAAAACAATCTATGTTCGCAGCGCTTCCCGCCGTGCAAAGTGCAGGGTGGAAGCGGTGGAGGAGATCAATGAGAACACCCAAAAGTTTTGAGGAAGGCATGGAACGGCTGAATACGCTCCTTGCACAGATGCAGAGCGAGGATACGACCCTTGCAGATTCGGTCAAACTGTATGCAGAGGCCGCTTCTCTGATGGAGTACTGCCATGCTGCACTGGAAAAAACATCGCTGCAGATCGACGAGATCGACGCAAAGCTTGCGGGCACAGTGCAGGAGGAAAGCTAATGGACTATCAGGAGCAGTATCAGAATTATCTGGCGCAGGCAATGGCCGCGCTGGAAAAGGCCTGCGGCCGTTTTCTGCCGGAAGAATCCGAGGTGTGCCGTGCGGCACGCTACAGCCTGATGGGCGGCGGCAAACGGATCCGTGCAGTTCTTGTTCTCAGCGTCTGCGATATGCTGGGCGGCAGTATGCAGGCGGCACAGCAGTTTGCAGCTGCTGTAGAAATGCTGCACTGCTATTCGCTCATTCACGATGACCTGCCCTGCATGGACAATGATGATCTGCGCCGCGGCCGTCCTTCCTGCCACAAGGCGTTTAGCGAAGCAACTGCCATGCTGGCCGGTGATGTGCTGCTGACAGAAGCATTTGAGACAGTCGCCAATGCCCCGGCAGATGCGTCTGTCTGTGTACAGGCAGCGCGGGCACTGGGTGCAGGCGCTGGCAGCCGCGGCATGGTCTATGGGCAGGAACTGGATCTGAAATACGAAGCGTTGGCCGCAACAGAAGACCAGCTTCGGCTGATCCACCGCAATAAAACGGGTGCGCTGATCAATGCAGCCATCCAGATGGGTGCGGCTGCGGCCAAAGCGGATGAAGCACAGTGCAGAGCGCTGAAACAGTATGCTTATGGTCTGGGTCTTGTTTTTCAGATCGTGGACGATGTGCTGGATGTTACCAGCACACCGGAACAGCTGGGCAAGCCCATTGGCAGCGACAGCGAAAATGGAAAGACTACCTTTGTGACCCTTTATGGTGCGGAAGGTGCCATGAAGCTTGCACATGACCTGAATCAGGAGACCTGCACGGAACTGCACCGGAATTTTGGCGAAAAAGCTGCGTTTCTGGAACAGCTTGCGCAGCAGCTTCTTGTGCGTAAAAACTAAAAATAATCCATACAGAATAAAGGAAAAAGATTATGCAGCTTATTCAAAACATCCTGTCTTTCAATCAGATCCTTACGGTTTCACTGCTCGGCTGGCTTGTGGCGCAGGTGCTTAAAACCATCATCAATTTTATCCTGCTGGGCAAGTTCCAGTTGGAACGCATGTGGGGTGATGGCGGTATGCCCAGTGCCCACAGCGCAACGGTCTGTGCCATGGTCATTGCAACCGGACGCTGTGTGGGTGTTGACTCTGCCATTTTTGCAGTGGCAAGCGTGGTGGCAATCATTACCATGCACGATGCCATGGGCGTGCGGCATGAGACTGGCGAGCAGGCCAAGGTCCTGAACCAGATGATCGATCAGTGGATCGAAGTGAGCGAGAAGAATGCTCCTTTCCTGCAGAACATGCATCTGAAGGAGATGGTCGGCCATACGCCGCTGCAGGTCGTGGCAGGCGTACTGGTCGGCGCAGCCGTCGGCTTCCTGTATCCGCTGGCTTGAGACATTCTTTTTTCACGCAGGAACGCACTGCAGCAACAGAAAATCTTCATTTGAAGGACGTGTGATTTATGGGAGCATTGCTGCTGGACAGCATCAATCAGCCCAGAGATTTAAAGCAACTGAATGAACAGCAGGTGAAACAGCTGTGCGCGGAGATCCGCCAGTTTCTGCTGGAGAATATTTCCAAGACGGGCGGCCATCTTGCCTCAAACCTTGGCGTAGTAGAGCTTACCGTTGCGCTGCACCGTGTTCTGGATACACCACAGGACAAAATCGTGTTTGATGTCGGTCACCAGTGCTACACACACAAGATCCTTACGGGTCGGCGCGGACAGTTTGATAAACTGCGCCAGCTCGACGGGATCTCCGGTTTCCCGAACCCGAACGAGAGTGAACACGATGCATTCATTGCCGGGCACGGAAACACGGCGCTTTCGCTTGCGATCGGCATGGCGTGGGCCAAAAAGCTGCATCATGAAGCAGGGCTTGTGGTCGCGGTGATCGGCGATGGTGCCTTTACCGGCGGCATGGTCTACGAGGGCATGAACAACATTGAACAGCTGGACAACCTTCTTGTGATCCTGAACGACAACAAGATGTCCATTTCTAAAAATGTCGGTGCACTTGCCCGCTATCTGACTCATTTGCGCACGACCACGGCCTATTTTGATGCCAAGGATAATGTGCGCAGCTTTTTGGATGGAGTACCGCTGGTGGGCGCTCCACTGAAAAAAAATATCACCGAGTGCAAGACGCTTTTGCGTCGGGCAATGTACCACTCTACCATGTTCGAGGATATGGGCTTCCAGTACATCGGGCCGGTGGATGGCCACAACGTGGAAGAGCTGGAACGCACACTGCGCACCATCCGCAACCGGCAAGGGCCACATTTTCTGCACGTGATCACAAAAAAGGGCAAGGGCTATCAGCCGGCCGAGGTAAACCCCGGCAACTATCACGGCGTGTCGGCATTTGATCCGGATGGAATGCCCGACCCGGAGGTGGCACCAAAGGAATCGTTCTCGACGGTATTTGGCAATGCTCTTGTGACGGAAGGCGACCGGAACCCGAGTATCTGCGCCATCACTGCTGCAATGAAGTATGGCACCGGCCTGCAGTTTTTTGCGCACAGCCACCCGGAGCGTTTTTTTGATGTCGGTATGGCAGAGCAGCATGCTGTGACCTTTGCTGCCGGGCTTGCAAGTCAGGGCATGCTGCCGGTGGTATGCATTTATTCCACCTTCCTGCAGCGTTCCTATGATCAGATCATCCACGACGTAAATCTGCTGCGGGAGAATGTAGTTTTTGCCATCGACCGCGCCGGTTTTGTCCCAGCGGATGGCGAAACGCATCAGGGCATTTACGATCCCGCTTTCCTGAGCCAGCTTGGAATGCCGCTGTATGCGCCTTCCAATTATCAGGAACTGAATTACTGGCTGCAGCAGCTGTTGAGTGACCGCTTCCATGGCCCACGGGCAATTCGTTATCCCCGCGGTGGGCAGGATGCAGCTCTGGCGGAATTTGGCTGCACCGGCGAAGATTATGATTTCCTGCGCAAGGCGGATGATGCAACAATCGTTCTGGTGAGTTACGCCGACGAACTGGCCGACCTTTTGCAGGCAGAACGTGAATTACAGCAGAAAAGTATTGCATGTGATGTGATAAAGGTTGTAAAGCTGTATCCCTTTACAGGCAAAATGATCGCTGATCTGTCGAAATATAAAATAATCCTGTTTGCGGAAGAATGCATTGCAAACGGAAGCATTGGTGAACATCTGGAATATGCTTTGCAGCAAAACGAATGGAATGGGCGCTTTATCCATTGCGCAGTGCGGAACGCGTGTCTTCCGCATGCCAGTGTGGCACAGATCAAACAGGCAACCGGTCTGGATGCTGCGCATCTTGTACAGGCCGTGCAGATGGCCGTGACGAAAGGAGAAAATTTACTGTGAAGATTCGATTGGACCAATATCTTGTTCAGCATGGTCTGACACAGAGCCGTGAGCGCGCAAAGGCGCTGATCATGTCCGGCATCGTTTTTGTCAATGAGCAAAAGGTGGACAAGGCCGGTGAGATGATCAAGGAAGATGCCAAGGTGGAGGTGCGCG
>OOAN01000292.1_pt1 | contig 40628 bp, 23 predicted proteins | sample 1671301 | NCBI WGS metagenome assembly OOAN01 (sample SAMN06348142, study PRJEB24527) | human gut metagenome | biome: human gut; feature: ankylosing spondylitis patient; material: feces | host: Homo sapiens | place: China | collected 2015-10
GAATCAGCCCTAATTTTTTTATCGCTCAAAAATGTTTAGCGGACAGTAATATAAAGAAATCTACCGTCTGATTCCCGATTTCGGCGGTTTTTTGGTCAAGGCGAACAGTGAAGGGGAACCCGGCCCACAAGATTACGGGCGGACGCATGCCGATGGGGCCAATATGTTGGCCGACGTGCTCGCTCCCTATGGGGGCTTGGTGATGTGGCGGGCATTTGTCTATCAGGCGGAAAGTCCCGACCGGGCATGCCAGGCATACGAGGAGTTTATGCCTTTCGATGGGCAATTCCGTGATAACGTGATTGTACAGGTGAAAAACGGGCCGATAGACTTTCAACCCCGTGAACCTTTCAGCCCCTTGTTCGGTGCCATGCAACACACACAGGTTATGCCGGAGTTCCAAATAACCCAGGAGTATTTGGGGCAGTCCATTCATACGGTATTTTTGGCAACGATGTGGAAAGATTGTTTGGATGCCGAAACTTATCGGGTTGGGGGAGGAACTGTAGCAGATGTCACACAGCATCGGGTCGGCATTCATTCTCGGTCGGCCGTGGCGGGAGTGGCCAACATCGGGGATGTGGTCAATTGGACCGGAAACGATATGGCACAGGCTAATTGGTATGCTTTCGGTCGTTTGTGTTGGAATACCGAACTGTCGGCGGAACAGATTGCCGAAGAGTTTCTGAAGCAGACTTTCTCAACTGATGAACATTTCATCGAACCGGTGCGCCAGTTGCTTTTACGTTCATGGGATACGGCGGTTAGCTATATGATGCCGTTGGGGTTGCACCATATATTTGCTTTCGGGCATCATTACGGACCTGAGCCATGGTGTGCTCCTCCTGATACACGCCCGGATTGGTTGCCGAAGTATTACCACCGGGCCGATACGGTAGGAGTTGGTTTCGATCGCACGGTACGGGGGTCGAAGGCCGTTTTGCAATACCATGAACCGTTGGCTACGCTTTACGGAGATTTGGAAACATGTCCGGAAGAATATCTTTTATGGTTTCATCACGTGCCTTGGGAGTATGTGATGCGGAACGGTTTGACTTTGTGGGATAACCTCTGTTACATTTATAACAGCGGAGTCGAAGATGCCCGGGAGTTTGTGGATTTGTGGCAGAAAGTTCAACCGTATGTCGACACGGAGCGTTATGAAGCCATGCTGATGCGACTCGAGCGGCAAGCACTTGATGCGGAATGGTGGCGGGATGCTTGCCTGCTTTATTTCCAGCAGTATTCCCGTCGGCCGATTCCGGCCGATTGTCCCCCTCCGGTACATGATTTGGAGGAATTGATGGGATTCAGGTTGCATTTGGACAATTATACGGCAGCTGATATGGATAAATTACCATAATTCATAGGAAATGTTACAAAGAACATAGAGAATGTAACATGAGCGCATTAATGCTTTTTTGAGTTACAAAAGCGGAAAAGACCTATCCAACGGGCTTTTTCGCTTTTTTTGTAGGTATGTAACAAAATAAAAGGAATATGATACATGAGCGAAAATGACTTTCAGCTTTATGCTGTAATTTAGCACCCGATAACGAGAGCTTCGATTTATTTTTAAATGAAGTAATAACACTAATAAAATAATCTAATATGAGTGCAAGGAAAAACAGAAGAAGATTCGCTCCTTTTTGGGCTGGCTTGGCATGCTGTGCCTTGGGTTGTGTCTACTCCTGCAATGATGGCTACGATTTGATAGATGAAGATCCGGCGTGGCTAGGCAGTAGTATTTACGACTATTTGAAGTCGAATGGGAATTACACCAATGTAGTGAGAATGATTGACGACCTTGGTTATACTGAGGTTCTTGCCCGTACGGGTAGCAAAACTCTCTTCGTGGCTGATGATGATGCCTACGCACGTTTCTATAATAGTGGAAAATGGGGCGTGAGAAGTTACGAGGAGTTATCCATGGCACAAAAGAAGCAGTTGCTTTATGGCTCAATGATTAACAATGCTTGCCAGGTAGCTTATTTGTCCAGTTCCACAGGCCCGACAGAAGGAGACTGTATGCGCCGTTTGACTTCGGCATCGGCATACGACACTGTTCCCGTACTTCGGCCGATTGATATGCCGGATACAAAGTATTGGGCATATTACAAAAATTCAGGTAAGTCTATCCCTTGTTTGGAAGATATGACCACGGCGCCTATGATTCATTTCATTGAGGCCTATTTGCAGAACCGTCGTATATCCAATGACGATTGTAATTTCCTCTTTAATTATGCCACGGAGCGTAAGCCGGGTGATGCCAATGTGAATGGAGTGATGATGGTAGAGCAAAACATTCGTTGTTCTAATGGCTTTGTACATAAGATGGGAGATGTGATGACCCCGCTTCCTAATTTGGCTAATGTCATTGCGGGGATGCCACGCGCACAACAATTTTCAAAGATGTTGGATCGTTTTTCAGCACCTTATTATGATGAATCGTTGACACGGGAGTATAACCGTTTGTATGGCACCAGTTATGATTCTGTTTTCCAGAAACGTTATTTTTCAGAGCGTTCACAAGGTGGATCGCCTTTGAATTTGACGCAGAAGGAAGAACCGGTGGAGGCGATGCTGAAATTCGACCCGGGATGGAATGCCTATTACTCTGAGTTAAACGCCAGTGTCTCTACGGATGTCCTTTTGCAACAAGACATGGCTGTCATGCTTGTGCCAACTGATGCCGCGCTTACGGAATATTGGGAAAATGGTGCCGGAAAAGTATTGAAAGATAGGTATGGGACTTGGGAAAATGTGCCAGACAAGGTGCTTTCGAAGCTATTGAACGTAAACATGCTTAATTCTTTTTCCAATTCTGTTCCCAGTAAATTCAGCACGGTGTTGAATGATGCGAATGATGAACTGAAGATTAAAAAGGAAGATGTGGATAGCGTGTTCTTCGCTTGTAACGGGGCTGTCTATTTGACAAATAGGGTGTTCAGTCCTGTGGCTTATATATCCGTATCGTTTCCTGCATTGGTCAATGAAACGATGAATATCATCAATTGGGCTATCGACCAGTATGATTATGATGTGTATTTGAATTCGCAAAATTCTGTTTACAGCTTCTTTATCCCGACGAACCATGGTTTGTTGACTTACGTGGATCCATGTTCTTTTGGTAAAAACCAAACACAGATTTTTGAGTTCCATTACGATGAGAGCGCTCAGACGGAAACGGAGAAAGTACGTGCTTTCATTTTTAATTATGACATTGAGGCAGGAGTAAAGCTTGATTCTATTGGCGAGGCTTCTGTCGGGCAGGTACGTGACCGCTTGACGGATATATTGGAAACGCATATCGTGGTGGGAGATGTCGAAAGTGGGGAAAAATTTTATCGGACAAAAGACGGAGGTACGATTCTCATAGAGAATGCCGGGCAATCCAATATGACAGTGGCCGGTGGATGGCAATTGGAACATGGTGAAAAATTGCCTGTTGCACAAATTTACCCGGAAGAAAACGGTAAAGCTTATATATTGGATGGGGCACTCATACAGACAGCCCGGAAATCAGTTCCGGACATTTTGAAAGAGAACGATGAGTTCTCGGAATTTTATAAATTGATGGAAGGGTCATCCATAATGTCAAACCTGATTTCTATAGGGAGCAGTCCTGACGCACCATCTTATGCTTGTCCAAGTCCGAGCATAACGTTGTTTAATACATTCCATTATACGGTTTATGTGCCGACGAATGCGTCTATACAGGCTTTGCATAATGAAGGCAAGCTGCCGACTTGGGATGAGGTGGAAGAAGAACAAGACGAGGATGAAAAAGAAAGGATGACGGAGCAAATAGAGAAATTCCTCAAATACCATATCCAGGACAACTCGTTATATATCGGACAGGGGAATATAGAAGAGGCTGATTATGAAACCTCTGCTTATGAAATCAATGGGGCAGACAATACGATTTCTTACTGTCGTTTGACGGTAAAAGGTGATGGAAGCCACCTGTCAGTAACTGATGCGGCAGGAAACAAGCGCAATGTGTTGACAAATGGAGGGCTTTACAATCTGATGGCTCGTGAATACCAGTACAACACGAAAGATGTGGCATCTGCCTCTGAGATTTATACTTCTTCTTATGCGGTGGTGCATCAAATCGACGGGCCGCTGATTTGGGAAAAAGAAACAGAAGAAGGAAGTATGGAATGAAATGTTAAACCAAGTAATACTATAAATGAATGAAAACCCTATATCGACATATTATGTTAGGTGCGTTTGTCGCTTTGCCTTTGATGGGTTTTGCGCAAGCACCCGGGACGATGATTAGTGGTACCGTCTCTGACGATATTGAACCATTGATGATGGTGAATGTGGTCGAAGTAGACGAGGCAAACCGTATCGTGGCTCATGGTGTAACGGACATCAATGGAAACTTTTCTTTCCGCATTGTGGATCCGAAGCACCGTCTGAAGATTTCGTACGTAGGCTATGCCACACAACTTATCCCTATTAAAGGGACACGTTACAATATAAAGTTGAAGAGCAACCTGCAATTAAAAGAAGTGGTTGTGAAACAGAAACGTGTAATACAATCCAGTGGTTTGGCCATACCGGAACGCGAAGTGTCGGTGGCTCATCAAACTATTGATGCTAAAGAATTTGAAGGATTGAGCCTGACGAGCATCGACGAGGCTTTGCAAGGTCGTGTGGCTGGTTTGGATATCGTGTTCAATTCCGGTGACTTGGGTGCTGGTACGACCATGCGTTTGCGTGGAGTCAGTTCTATCAACGGTAATACCCAACCTTTGGTGGTCGTAGACGGTAATGTGTTTGAAAGCGATTACTTGTCCGGTTTTGATTTCGCTTCGGCCACAGAGGAGCAGTATTCTGAGCTGTTGAATGTCAATCCGGACGACATCGCCAGTATTACGGTGTTGAAAGATGCCGCAGGTACGGCCATTTATGGTTCGCAGGGAGCAAATGGTGTGATTGAAATTAAGACAAAGCGTGGGGCAAGGGGGAAGACGAAAGTGACTTATTCCTATGCGGCTACGATGACTTACCAACCCAAAGGCATGCGCATGCTGAATGGTGACCAGTATACTATGTTGATGAAAGAAGCGTATTATAATCCTGCATTAAGTGATGCTTCGTCCAACATACCGGAATTCAATTATGATCCGTCGTTTGCAGAGTATGAACATTACAACAACAATACGGACTGGGTGGATGCGGTGACCAAGGTGGGTTGGTTGCAAAAGCATTATGTGACGCTTTCCGGTGGAGGAGAGAAGGCTGCGTTCCGTATTTCTGCCGGCTACGACCATCAGACCGGTACGGTCATTGCCCAGGAGCTTGACCGTTTCACGACTCGTGTGGCCTTGGATTATTTTGTGAGCGACCGCATCAAGATTGTGACGAACTTTAACCTGACGTATCAGGATAACCAGAAGAACTATAGTGATTTGTTGAATATTGCTTACCGCAAAATGCCGAACATGTCTATTTACGAGCAGGATGCTTATGGTAACAATACCCCAAATTACTACCACATGTTGCCGACAGCTTCTTCCACGTTCCGTCAGAATGGCGACCAATACAGTTTGGTGAATCCCGTGGCTTTGGCATACGAGGCCACGAATGAAGAGACATTGTATAGGATGCAGCCCGAGTTCCAATTGCACTATAACCTTTTGGGGTTGGATGATTCCAAAATGCAATTAAAGTACGAAGGCAAAGTGCTGTTCAATATAGAGAATAGGTATACCGACAAGTTCTATCCTTCCAGTTTGGTAACGGCCGGGTGGACGGACAAGAATAACAACAAGGCTTCATCGGAAGCGCATAAGGGAAGGGCTATCACGACGACACATCGTTTGACGTTTATTCCGCACATTATGAATGCCGACCATTCTTTCATGGCGATGGCGCAGTTCCAGTTGATAGACGGTGATTCCAAACAGCAGTCTAATTCTGTGTATAACCTTCCAACAGGGAGCATACAGTCTCCTACGGCCGATGGCTTGATTTCTGGAATGTCTACTGGGGCAGGCCAATGGAGGAGCATTTACATGACATTCTCAGCTCATTATGCCTTTAAGAGCCGTTATATTGCGGATTTCTCTGTCCGTCGTGACGGTACGACCAAGTTCGGAGACAACAAGCGTTGGGGTACTTTCCCTGCCTTGTCGTTCCGTTGGAATGTAGTGGACGAACCATGGATGAAAGGGACGCAAAAATGGTTGTCCATGCTTTCTGTCCGTCCGGGTTGGGGACGTGTAGGAAGCCAGCCAGGGGCTGAATACCTCTTTTTCTCGAAGTATACGGCGACGGATTCCTATAATGGAGCCAATTCCATATACCCGAGCAATATCCGGTTGAGTAATTTGCAGTGGGAAGAGAAGGAAACATGGAACGTGGGTTTCGATCTGGGACTGTTCGATAATAGGGTTACGGCTGATTTCAATATCTATACCCAAATGACATCCAAACTTTTGATGACTAATGTGAACATTCCTTCTTCTTCCGGTTTCCCGTCTCTTTCTTGGACCAATGTCGGGAAAATGCGCAATAACGGTTGGGAATTCAATATCAATGGTACGGACGTGGTCAAAGTCGGTAAGTTCAGGTTGGGTTTCAATGTGACGTTTGCCAATAACAAAAATGAAATCGTGGAAATGGAACCCACGGCATTGGCTAACCTTAATAAGGACTTCGACAATAATAATGGCTCATACCTGACCCGTGTCCAACTTAATAACCCGTTCGGTGCCATATATGGTTTCCGTTATAAGGGCGTATACCAATATTCCGATTATTCGGAGGTTGAGGTGCCGGGTGTGAGTGGACCGAATGCTCCTGTGGCTCGTGACGAGAACGGTAATGTGATTCGCGATAAGGCCGGGTTCACCATTCCGATGGTATTCGGGTATGACAAGACAACGAATACTGAACTGTATGAGTTCCAAGGTGGAGATGCCATTTACGAGGATATTAACCATGATGGGAATATCAATGAGTTGGATATCGTTTACTTGGGTTCTTCTTTGCCTAAGATTACCGGTGGTTGGGGACTGAAGCTTTCTTATGGCCGTTGGTCGCTCAATGCGCAGTTTAATTTCCGTGCGGGGAACAAAGTTGTAAATCGTGCCAGGATGGATGCAGAGTCCATGCATAATAACAATAATCAGGCCGCCTCAGTCAATTGGCGTTGGCGTACGGAGGGACAGTTGGCGGAGATTCCCCGTGCCTTGTATAACAAGGGCTTCAATTATTTGGGAAGCGACCGTTTTGTGGAGGATGCGTCTTTCATGCGTCTCAACTATCTTTCTTTGGGTTACTCTCTTGACCCCAAGTTGTTGAGGAGAATAGGTGTGACTTCGTTGAGCATCAATTTGAATGCCAGCAATCTGTTTTGTCTGACCAATTACTCCGGTGCGGATCCCGAGATCGGGTATGGCGGTATGGGTGTGGCCACGGATGGAGCCAAGACACCGCGTTCGCGGCAGTTCACGGCACGTGTGCAGATAGGTTTCTAATATTTAAAATGTTTACGTTATGAAATTCTATATAAACAAACAATTTACAAAGTTGTTCTCTGCGGCTTTATTGGCCTCTTCGCTGACGGCTTGCGATGATTTCCTGAGCATTGTTCCTCTTAATGAAGTGGTGTTGGAGAACTATTGGACGGAAGAAGCCGATGTGACCAGTGTGGTGAATTCTTGTTATGCGCAGTTGGAGTCGGGTGATTGTCTGAAACGGATGTTGGTATGGGGCGAGTTGCGTTCCGACAATTTGACCACGGGGGCAGGTGCTCCTCAAGACATCCTTCGTATAGCTGAAGAAAATTTGTTGGAAACGAATGGTTATGCAAAGTGGGAATCGTTTTACCAGTGCATTAACCGTTGTAATACGGTAATCCATTATGCTCCACAGGTGCAAGAAAAGGATCCGAATTACACGGAAGCTGAGATGAAGGCTAATATTGCGGAAGTTACGGCCATACGCAGCTTGTGTTATTTTTATTTGATTCGTACGTTCCGTAATGTCCCGTTGGTGACCGAACCATCTATTGACGATTCGAAGAACTACCGGATTCCGGCTTCCAGTTTCGATGAAGTGTTGGCCCATATCATTGCTGACCTGGAAGCCGTGAAGAATGATGCGATACGGATTTATGGTGAATATAGTGATGATAACATAAACCGTATCACCCGTTATGCCATATATGCCATGTTGGCGGATATGTATTTGTGGCAGGGGGATTACCAACGTTGCATAGACTATTGTGATTTGATTATTGATTACAAGAAAGGTCAGTATGATGATTTGCTTCAGGAGTATTCTTCTTTTGTAAGTAATGTTGAGCTTTATGGTGACTTCCCTTTAATTTCAGAGGCTCCTAATGGTTCCTCTTATGCAGGTACGTCATTCTCGGAAATTTTTGGGAAGGGGAATTCCTTTGAAAGTATTTTCGAATTGATTTTTGTTGATAAGGAAACACGCGAGAATCTTTTGACGAAAGATTTGTTTGGAGCATACAATAGTTCTAACGTGGGGCAACTTGCAGCGTGCCCGTATTTGAATGCCCAAGTGGCGGAAGGTACAAACTCCTATTTTAAGCGGACGGACTGCCGGGCTTTTGAGAACATGTCCGGAGAATCCACGGTGAGCATTCGCAAATATGTGGTCGAAGGGGCTGAATTCCGTACGAATACGACGACCGGAACGGCACCTACGGTGACTGAATATATCCGTACGGCTAATGTGGCAAACTGGATTGTGTATAGGCTTACGGACGTGATGCTGATGAAGGCGGAAGCAGAAGTCCAGCTTGCAGGCAATGTGGCAGATGGTTCCACGTTGACACCGGAACAGGAAGCGCGTTACCGGTCAGCATTTTCCTGTGTGTCTGCCGTATGGAAGCGGGCCAATAATAAGCGTGTTGCGACTACGGACACGTTGGTTTTTGAGGATTATGGCACGTCGCGCTTGGGCATGGAGAATCTTGTGTTGGAGGAGCGTCAGCGTGAATTGATGTTCGAAGGCAAGCGGTGGTTTGATTTGGTGCGCCTTTGCCGCCGTGAAGGTTCCAACACCCGCATGTTGGATAAGGTTATGCAGAAGTTCAGCGAGAACACGGCTGCGCTCCGTATCCGTCTTTCCGCAGAAGATGCCCTTTATTACCCGTACCATGAAAATGAATTGAAGGCCAATCCTTATTTGGTACAGAATCCGGCTTATAAGAATGATAATATAAACACAACTGAATAAGAATTATGAAAAAGATAGATAAAATATTGATACGGTTCGTGTTGGCATTTTGCGCCATTCCGGCTTTTACGGTTTCTTGTTCCGATGAACCTTTGCCAGAGAACTATTATACGTTTACGGGAGAGATGGTGACTGACTATCTTCAGAACCGTTCCGGTGAATTCAGCGACTTCATAGCCATTCTCCAACGTTCTGGTATGTATGGCATGATGGCAGCCTACGGGAGCTATACTTGTTTGGCTCCGAATAATAAGGCCGTGGAGCGATATCTTCATGAATTGGGTATTCAAAGTGTGGACCAACTTACAAAGGAACAATGTGATACCTTGTCATGGAACCATATTATCAACCAAGCCTATTTCACTACGGACTTGATAGACGGGAATATTCCGACGGCAAACATGAATGAACGCTATCTGACGTTTTCTTGTGATTCGGATGCCTTGAACAACAATAATGTGATTTATTACATCAACAAGAGTGCGCGTTTGGTTGTACGGGACGATTCTGTGGAAAATGGTGTGGTGCATACGCTTGACCGCGTAATCGTGCCGCAGTCGTTTCTGTTGCCGGATTTGTTGGCAGAAGATTCCACTATCTCCATTTTCAATGAAGCACTTGTGTTGACGGGGTTGTGTGATTCGTTGAAGCAGTATATCGACCCTACTTATTTCTGTAGTGAAGATTCTGTGAACCAGGATATAATCATCCATACCGGAGGTTCGCAATATGCTATGCGTTATGTCGGTACGCGGATGAAGCGTTATACGGCATTCGTGGAGACTGACGAAGTCTATGCAGCCAACGGAATACACGATTTGGATGATTTGAAAGCACATGCCAAGCAGGTGTATGACCAAATGTTTCCTAAAGATGCAGGATTGTATGACGACGATTGGACGAACCGTAAGAATCCCTTGAACCGCTTCATTTCTTACCATTTGTTGCCATATTACGGGGCTTATAACGATTGGACCGTGTCGGGTGACATCAAAAATATATGCGCCAAGACGGATTTGATTGATTGCACAGACTGGTATGCCACGATGTTGAAAGGTACTATCATGAAGATGAGCACACCGTCCGACGGGCTTTTTATCAACCGTAAGGGAGTAGGGCCACGTTATACGGTTCGGGGTACGAAGGTGTTTTCTCCTTCTGAGATAGGGGAGGTGGACCAACAGGCTTTGAATGGTATCTACCATTATATCGATCAAGTTTTGGATTATAATTTGGAGACACGCGACGTGGTTTTCAATGACCGAATCCGTGTTATGGCAGCCACGCTTTCTCCCGAGTTTATGAATTGCGGGGCGCGTGGAAATACGGAACGTGCCACAGGATTTAAGATGGTCGAAGGTTGGGATTTCCATGGCAAGACCCCGACCATGACTTTACGTAAGCGTGACGTATGGATGGTGACTTATGCGGATTGTATCGACATGGTGGGGCAATTCGACGTGACGTTCAAGTTGCTTCCGGTACCCAAAGAGGGAACTTATGAGGTGCGTTTTGCCTATGGTTGGGGTGATATGCGTGGAAAGGTACAGGTATATTTTGGTACGGATCCGGATGGCTTGTTACCAATGGGATTGCCCATCGACTTTACACTTTGGCCTATCGATCCCTTGATTGGATGGGTGGCAGACACTCCGGGCGACGAGGAAGGTAATCGTGCCATCGACAAGGCTATGCGCAACCGTGGTTACATGAAAGATATGGATTCTTGGGCGCAAGGCGGAGCCAACATCCTGAGGGCACAGCCGATGAAATTACGTAAGATTTTGACTACGGAGAATATGAGTCCGGAAAAGGATTACTACATACGGATTAAATTGGTAGTGGATAACCCGCAGGCCGAGTTGCCTATCAATTATTTCGAGATTGTGCCGAAGAGCATCTATGCCGGGGTGGAAGCCGAGGACACCCATTAATGTGAGGTGATATAGGGTAAATATAAAAAACAGGTATATGAAAACAAATAATAAAATACAGAACTTTGCGGTAGCGGCAATGGCCTTGGCGGCTGTGGCGTGTACCGATACGTGGGACGAGCATTATGGTAATGAAAGCCGCCCTGTGTCCGACAAGTCCCTTCTTCAAGTGATGGAGGAACAGGGGGATTTGGGTGATTTTCTCAAGGTGCTTCGCGCCACGCATGTGTTTAGCAATAATAAGCCGACAAAAGTGACGTACGCAGATTTGTTGGCCAGCGACCAGACTTTTACTGTTTGGGCTCCCAAAGACGGGCAATTTAATGTGGACTCTTTGTTGGCGGAATGCCAGACTGTGTCGGGCGATTCTATGTGCGGGCAGCACTTTGTGCAGAATCATATTGCGCATTTCATAACTAACAGCACGGACGAAAAGCAGGTCCTTATGCTCAATAACAAATACCTTGATGCAGTTCCGGGTTCTTTCCAAGGTGTGTCGTATGCTTCGGGGAGAGTTAATGGAGCAGCGAAGAACGGAGTCTTGCACGTGCTTTCAGGTGGAGTCCCCTACTTATATAATATATATGAGGCTTTGACCACTTTGTCGGGATATGTCGGTGTTGGTTCTTTCTTCAAAGGTTATGAGAAATTGGAGTTGGATGAAAATGCCAGTATACAAAGCGGTATTATAGATGGTAACATCGTCTATTCCGATTCTGTGATGAATATTACTAACATATTGTTTGGCTGGTTTGACCGCATAAACGAGGAAGACAGTAGTTTTATTATGTTGGTACCCGAAAATCGGGTGTGGGATAAGGTTTACAACGAGGCACTGTCTTATTTCAATTACGGCAGCGTGAATCAGGCGGATTCTTTGCAGCGTTTGTATGCCCATCAGGCCGTTATCCGGGATTTGGTGTATAACCGCAAATATGGTTGCGCGCACATGGAAGATTCCGTATGTTCCATTGCATATAGCAAGTATGACGAGGAGCGGAGGCATGTCTACTATAATCCGTTGGCTTCCGGGGGTATCTTTTCTTCCGATTTCGTGCGTGACACGATGGCTTGCAGCAACGGGGCAATCTATAACTTGCATGAATGGCCGTTCAAGCCAGAAGACATATATTTCTATCCGGTGAAGACCGAAGCCGAGTATGAAAGCATGATGACGGACTACAAGGATTGCACCTATGCGTCACGTTTTTCTGCCGCAGACAGTATTTCCGATGGGTATCTGGTGATTTCTCCCCGTACGAATTCATCCAATTGGACTATGGAGTTCCAGATTCCCTCTGTGCTGTCAGGAACGTATGACATTTGCGCGGTCGTGTTGCCTCGTACTGTATATAATGCCACCGACCGTAATTTCCGCCCATGTAAATTCAAGGCTTCCATTGGTTACGAGACGGTAGACGGCATAGAGCAAAGCTTCGATTTTGAGGACGAGGTGAAAAACGACCCATATCGGGTGGATACGGTGAAGATTGGTACGTTCACCATTCCCGTATGTAGTTACGGCCAGCCTAATGCCAAAGTGCATTTGACATTGGAATGCAGTATCAGCCGCATGGAGTCCGGACGGTATAACCGCGAGATGTATCTTGATTGTTTATATTTCAAACCCAATAGAGAAGAATAGTGCCATGAAACATATTTTATCAACATTTTGCCTGATGGCCGCCGTGGCAGCTCCGGTGGCGGCTCAAGAGGCGGATCAGGAATCTGCCCAGGCTACGGTACGGGATTCTGCAAAGATGGTAAAACCCATGTTGCCGGAAGTTCCGATGCGCGAAATTAAAGGACGTGTCTATGATAATGCCACTAAGCAGCCGACAGCCGGTATCAGCGTCTCTGCTTTCAATGACGTACGTTATGCGGCTATGACCGACGAGAAGGGGGATTATGTAATCCGGGTTCCGGAATATGTTACTTCCTTGTGGATGCGCGGAGACGGTTACAACTCCCTTCAAGTACCGCTCGGCAAAGGGAATGGTTCGGTGGATGCCTATATTTTCAGCGATGCCTTCAATCCGGTCTATACGGCTTCAGGGGCAGCTACGAGTGAAAGGACGGTAGCTGTGGATTATAACACGAATGAAATCAGTATTGACGGTCAGATTCAAAACAAGTTGGGTGCCGATATACATTCCATTACGCGTAGTGGTGTGCCGGGCATGGGCGTGGCCATGTTCATGAACGGCCTGAACTCGCTCAATACCAACGCACAGCCGTTGGTGGTTATTGACGGGGTCATCACTGATATGAGGCTTTCGGCTCCTTCCGTCCATGACGGTTTCTTCAACAACCTCCTTGCGAATATTATGGTGGAGGATATTGAGAAAATCAGGGTCTTGAAGAACGGGACGGCCATTTATGGTGCGAAAGGCGCGAATGGGGTGATTCTCATCGAAACCAAGCGTAACAAGAGCATGGCAACGAAAATCGATGTTTCTATCGGTGGAAGCTATGAATTATTGCCCAAGTCGATGGATATGATGGATGGGGAGCAGTATCGTATCTATGCGTCCGAACTGATTGGAACGACGGGTACGACCAATAACAGTTTCAAGTTTTTGCAGACGAATCCGAATTACTACTACTATGATGTGTACCATAACAATACGGACTGGCAGAAACATGTGTACGAGGAAGCCTTCACCCAGAACTATAGCATCAACGTGCAGGGTGGGGATGACGTGGCCAACTATAATCTGTCGGTAGGGTATGCTGCGGCTGATGCCACGCTGAAGAACAATTCTTTTTCGCGTTTCAATCTGCGTCTGAACTCTGACATCGTGTTGGCGAAAAACCTCACAGTACGTTTCGATGCAGCTTATAGCGATGTGACGCGCGACATGCGTGATGACGGGGCACCGGCCACATTGGATGACGGCGTGATTTCTTCACCGGGGTTCCTGAGCCTGATCAAGTCGCCTTTCCTCAGTCCGTATGCGTTTGACACGAATGGGAACATTTCTTCTTATTTGGCCGATGCGGATGATTACCTTTTCGATGTGTTGAGGACCAAACCTTATTTGAATTCGTTGGCCAACCCTCTGTTCATTTTGGAAAACGGAGACGGTGACAACAAAAATTATTTCGGTAACCGTCTTATCACATTAGCCGTGACTCCGAAATGGAATATCAACCGCTATTGGAGCATTTCAGAGCATTTCGCATTCCAATTGGTGAATACGGATGAGAATGCCTATTTGCCGATGAACGGGGTGCCCGATTTTGACGTGAAAGGAGTGGGCGAGGCCTTGCAGAACCGTGCTTCTGCCTTGGCTGCGCGCGAAACGGTCATCATGAGCGACTCTTACTTCGATTATGCCCGCCGTTTCAAGGCGCACTGGCTCGGTTTGCACGGAGGCTTGCGTTACCAACGTACGAGTTATCAGCTGAATTCCCAAGTGGGGTACAATAGCGGTAACGACAAGACCCCTAACATGTCGGATGGTTTGCTCTACAAATCTACGGACGGTACGGAAGAAGAAGTGGTGGACATGACTTATTACCTTTCGGCCGATTACAACTGGCGTGAGCGCTACTATGTTTCGGCCGCGCTCAGTATGGCAGGTAGCTCCAAGTTCGGAGTGGATGCTGCCGACGGGGTGAAGGTCGGCAATTATGCTTGGGGATTCTTCCCGTCAGTGCAGGCAGCGTGGGTGTTGACCAATGAGTCATGGATGCCCCGTACTCGTGCCTTGAATTATTTGCGGCTGAATGTGGGTTTCGACCTTGTGGGTAACGACGACCTTGAAAGCCAGGCATCGCGTACGTATTTTGTGGGACAGAAGATGTGGAATACGTCGACAGGCTTGTCTATGGCCAACATCGGTAACACGCAATTGCAATGGGAGACTACGGCACGTTGGACGGCAGGTTTGGATTTGTCCCTTTTGGACAACCGTTTGGGCGTGAACTTCAATTATTTTTATGGAAAGACATCCAATTTGCTTAGCTTGAGCGCGTTGTCGTATGTCAGCGGTTTGAAGACCAATTGGAAGAACAGCGGTGAGATGAAGAACCAAGGTTTCGACGTGAGCCTGTCTGCCAGGGTCATCGATTTGAAAGACTGGAAGTGGAGTTTGGGAGCCAGTGCAGGACATTATAAGAACGAGCTGACTTCCTTGCCGAATGGTTCGTTTATTACGGAACTTTACGGAGGCAATGTGCTTTCACGGGTAGGTACGGCTGCCGGAGTGTTCTATGGGTACAAGACGGACGGAGTCTTTGCCACAACGGAAGAGGCTGATGCCGCAGCTTTGTATCAGGTCAACGCGACTGGGGCGAAGACCTACTTCCACGCAGGTGATATGAAGTTCGTCGATAAGGATGGCAACCACGAGATTAACGAAAAAGACATGCAGGTTATCGGTGACCCCAATCCCGACCTTTACGGGAATATTTTCACTAACGTGCGTTGGAAGAACCTTTCGTTGGACGTTGTCTTTAACTATTCTTTGGGTAATGACGTGTATAATTACCAACGCCGTTTATTGGAAGGCGGATCGCGTTTCCATAACCAGACTACCGCCATGTTGTCCCGTTGGACACATGAAGGCCAAAACACGGATATCCCCCGTACCTATTATTTGGACGCACCGGGCAACAGTCGTTTCTCCGACCGTTGGATTGAGGATGGTTCCTACCTTCGTCTGAAGAATGTCACCTTGAGTTATTACTTTCCCATCCGTACGACCTATTTGCAGGGTATTACGGTGTGGGGAGCTGCCAACAACCTGTTAACCTTCACGAAGTATTTGGGGGCTGACCCTGAATTCAGTTCAAGTAACAGTGTGTTGTCGGCGGGGATAGACCGCGGTCTGTTGGCTCAAGGACGTAATTTCTCATTAGGTGTAAAGATTAACTTGTAACATTCAATTGAAACGAATCATGAAAAAGAACAAGATATTTTCTATGGCATTGGCGTTGGCTTTTGGAGCCGGTGCTGCCATTACTTCCTGTGTGGATACGGATTCAAGTTTGGTGGATTTCGGTCCCCAACTGAATTCGCCCAACGATACTGTGTATTCTTTGTTAGGCATTATGAACAAGATGCAAGTGGTGGCCGACCGTACGATTATTCTCGGAGAAATGATGGGAGAACTTTCTTCCGCGACGGAAACGGCCACGACCGACTTGAAGGAACTGGCAAGCTTCACGGCAACGGCAGGCAACCGATACAATGCACCGGAGGATTATTATGCCGTCATTCAGAACTGTAATTATTATATAGCCCATGCCGATACGGCACTTTCCTTGCGTGCTGAGAAAGTGTTCATCCGGGAGTATGCCGCAGTGAAAGCTTTCCGTGCATGGACTTATTTGCAGTTGGCCATTTATTATGGCAGGGTGCCTTTCTTTACGGAACCGTTGATGACGGAGGCAGAGGCGGACCCTTCACGTTATCCGTTTTATGATGTGAAGCAGATTTGCGAATACTTCATTCCGGATTTGGCTCCTTATGTGGAAACAGATTATCCCTTGACCGGTAATCATAGTAATATTTTCATCCCTGTGCGTGCCTTGTTGGGCGACCTTTGCCTTTGGGCCGGGCGTTACCGTGAGGCTGCACAATACTACCATGATTACCTGACGAATTTCGACAACCCTTTGGCACCGGGCGGCAATTTGGAATGCCGTTGGGGAAATTACGAATTCAAGAGTCATACCTCTTCTTCTTCATCTATTGTTGATTTGGTGGACATTCAGATGGAAGCCAGTGAATACGACGGGGTTGTGAGCCGGTTGGGGGATATCCTTAATTCTACCGAGAATAACCGGTATTACTTCGAGATGACTTCTTCGCAGGCGTTGTTGGAACTGTCGCAGGCGCAGCGTTACGTGATGGTCTATACGGATCCGACCACGAATTTACGGGATACGATTTCTCCGGGAGAGAACACGGTCTATAGTGACAGCCGTGAGTTGGGAGATTTGCGTTTGTGTTCAAATGTCAGGGTGTCGCACATGTCGAGCCGTGACGATTATTCCGAAGACTATCAGACGTTGGTACGTTTCAGTTTGTCTTCTACTGAGTCTTCTTTTTTGCTGTACGTTCCTCTCTACCGTCTTTCATCCGTCTACTTGCGTATGGCCGAGGCTTACAACCGTGCAGGCTTGCCAGAGTCGGCTTTTGCCATTCTGAAGTATGGGTTGAGCAACGGTACCGTGTCTAAGTACATCAATGCCGGAGAGCGTGAGCGTGCGGGCAATCTGCTGACGTGGAGCCAGTACAATTTCATTACGCAGGACATGTCATCAACTTCTACGACAGCAGTAAATACGGAGGGAATCCATTCTTATGGTTGTGGCGAGTCTTATGCCGACACGCTTTATGTCATTCCCGAGGGATTGGCCACTCGTGAAGACTCCATTCTCTTTGTGGAAGATTTGATTTGTGATGAGATGGCTTTGGAGCAGAGTTTCTTGGGACAGCGGTTTGGCGACTTGCAACGTATGGCGCTTCGCCGTGGCGACACGGATTTCTTGGCGCGAAAGGTGGCCGGACGTGACGGAAAAGACAGTTTCAATGCGGAACTTTATAGCCGCTTGTCCGATAGGAATAATTGGTATTTGCCATTGGAATGAATCTGTAATGCCATGTAAATCAGTGTAAACTGGAGGATGTTACAAATCCTAAAGTATATGATACAAAATATTTTGGAAAAGATTCCGGTAAAGGCTAATTTAGCCGCCGGAATCTTAAAAACGAAAAAAGTAGAGTTATATAAATTAGTATTAATCTTAAATTGAAGTTTATGAGGAAGAAAAACTTTTTGATGTTGCTCGGCCTTGCCGGATTCGGCTTGACAGCCCAGGCGCAAGTCGTTGCAACGTTAGGTTTCGAGGATGGTGACCAGTTCTACCATCACAAGGACTCCACGCAATTTGCGGACTTCTACGGTGACCACATCAATCTCCAACCCGGGGATGTGTGGAATGAGAAGTGTGAAGAGACTTATTCAGGCAAGTATGCCTTGGAGGCGAACAACTCCAATACGGTACAGGGTTCGCAATGGCATCGTGGTTTGAAGTTGCGTTATTTGCCCATTGAGGAAGGCAAATCCTACCGTGTGTCGTTTTGGGTGAAGGCCGACCAGACCTTTACGATGGCTGACGGGGGCGACCCGATAAATACGGCCATCAAATCGAGCCTGTCCATTGGAAGGGAACACCTTGAGGCTCCCTTGATGTCGCAGAGCGGTGCGCAGTATTATTACGATTGGAGGGATGGCATCATGACGGGCGATTGGCGGCGTTTGTCGTTCGTGGCTTACAACTCCGGAAAGACCGTGCAGGACAAGTTCTTCGACCAGTTCGATGATAACATCAAAGACATCATCGTGAATGACCCCGAAGACCCTTCGAAGAACGACACGATTTGGTGGAAGGGTGATGATACGTCGTTCCCTGACACGTATTTCCTGACCATCAATATGTACAATCCTGGCCGTTATCTTTTGGATGACATTAAGATTGAAGAAGCCACGATGGCAGGCTGTACGTATAATTATGATGCCATCAAGGTGGACTTCGGTTATCCTACGAATGCCGCCCAGTTGGCTTCTGCCAACACTGACCCGATCGGGGTGCATCTGTTGCCCAATTCGTATGTGAAGGTGACGAACGGCGAGGAAGAGATGGAAGTGGCTTCAGTGGAACTGAAGAAGGATGGTTACATGTATATTTTCATGGCGAATGAAATCGCCGAGGATGAGAGTGCCAATATCAAAGTCAGCTTCACGCCCGATGCGGATTGCCCGCTCATCTATACCACCGACCAACGTCCGAGCATGGATGTGACGAGCGAGATGAAAGTGCTCCCATTCACGAGCGAAGCCATTTACTATGATGAGACCATCGAAGAAATGTCCTATCTGATGGACGGCCCGGTATACTTGTCATCAGTGCCGGAAGACCACAGCTTTGAGTTGGATCCGTCTTCATTCAATGAAGTGCGTGTGACTTACGACCGTGACGTGGCTTTGGACATCGCGTCTGTCCAATTGATGCAGAACGGCGTGCAAGTAGCCGATTTGTATGAATCAACCGTGGTGTCCGAGGAGGATCCGAAAACTGTGGTAGTATCGGTCGGCACGTTGGAGAATGGCGAATACCAGTTGGTGGTGACCAATGTGACCAATGCGTTGAGCGGTTTTGAGGCATTGCAGCCACAGACCATTAACTTCTCCGTAGGGCCGGATCAGAGCACGGGAACAACGGAACTCGTTTATTCTGCTGCTAAAGACTTTGCCACGTATGCCAACGGTACTTTCCCGAAAGGTTGGTTGTCGAACGACAATGGAACCATCCACCAGTATGGTGTGACAGAAAGCGGTGAAGTTTGGAATTATAACTGGGGTGGTAACATTGGCGGTGGTGGATGCCGTTTGCAGGGTCCTTATACCGGTGATTTCAACGGTATGGCTCTTTATTGGCGTGCTACCGGCGGTACGGTGGGTACGGCCACTTATGGCGAACAGGTAAAAGACTATGTGATGCCCGACGGCACTTTGGATCCGGAAATGGATCCGGGAGTAGCGCTTCGCCTGACACCGCGCAAATATCAGCTTTCATTCCGCATGGCTGCGTGGAAGGCATTTGGAGACGGAACGTTGCCTAAATTCAATTTCTCGCTTGAAAAGATTGATTTGAAGAATCCTGATACAGGCGGTGAGGTGGTTGCCCATTTCAGCGGGCTTGAAGCCAAACCGAGCGTAAATGGTGGTCAAAATATGCCGGTGACGGGCACGTCTGTTACCACTACGGAATTTACAGTAAACGAAGAGGGCTATTATATGTTGAAGTTCTCTTGCCAAAGTGGAGGAGGTTTCGAAGAATTCCTTTTGGGGGCCGTGGAATTGATTACCAAGCCTTCCGATGCGGCATATTACAAGGCGCAGTTGGCTGCGGCCGTGGACAGCGCGACCGTCGTGCTCAATGCTGTGGCCAATGAGATTTACAATGGCCAGACAAAGACAGCCTTGGCCGAGGCTTTGGAAGAAGCCAAGGGCACGTTCAACAGCCCGTCTGCCGTGGAGGCCATGAACGCGAAGTTGTATGATTTGTGCGGCACGATGTTGGCCCGTCAGGCTAATGTGGATAACTATGATCCGAAATTGCAGACATTGCGCGACAACATGGCCAAGATAGACCCGGCTTCCAAGTACGTGATGACGGATGAATATATTGAAGGCGAAGCTTTACTGAAAGAATATGGCGAAACGTCTTCTTTGGACTTGGACGATGAGGCATTGGCAAGTGCCATAGAAAAGCTTGAAGGCGTAGCTGCTAAAGTGGGTAACATTGTCTCATGCACGGATGCTCTGACTTATCGTTTGGCAAAGGCTGCCGATGCCGCAGAGAAGTTGGGTGTGGAACCCGAAAGTGCCATCAATGATGCACGTAACGCTTTGTTTGATGATGATGCGTTGGCTGGAAACATGGCTTACCACAACAGGCAGGCACTCTACAAGATGTTGGCTGAGACTGGTAAGATTGCCGATGAGGCGAGAGATACACTGTACAGCGAGACGGAAACGGATGAGACTACGGTCACGGGCTATAAGGTTTTGGCTTCCGGTGTTGACCTGACAGGTTTCGTGAAGAACCCGAATTTCTATTCTTACATCACTGTAGATGGCGATAGCGTAGATAGTGAGAACACACCGGGTTGGGATGTAGTTGAAGGTAAAGTGACGGTGACTGTGGATGGCTCTTGGAATGCCACAGAGGACAAGCCTGTGGCCGACAACCGTCTGCATGGTTTGAAGATGGAGTACAAGATTTGCCAGACTGTGACCGGGCTTCCGGTAGGTATATACGATGTGCTGTTTGATACCCGTACTTTCAAGAACGCCAACGCTTATTTCAATGCCGTGAACGATGAGACGGGTGTGCCCGACAAGTACATCTGGGCTGTGACTTCCGATGCTCCGAACGATACTGTCCGCGTGATGTTTGTGGGCGGTGATATCCAGTATGATGGCAAATGGGGTGGATTCCCGACCGTCATTCCGGACATTACGGTGAATGAAGGTACGGTGCTGACCATCGGTATAGCCGAGAAATACGTTTCCGGTAAGAACTTCTGTCTCAAGGACGAGAACGATCAGTGGTATGATGCCGGTCCGGAAGCAGGCGACCAAGGCAACTGGGATACACAGACCATGGCCGATGATGCACGCCTCTTCTTCAAGGCTCCGCTTGCCGGTTACGACTATGCCAAGGCGTATGCCGACAATATTGACGGCGTGAAGGCTGCCGAGGCCGTGTCTTATGAATACTACACGTTGGACGGCATGAAATTAGCACGTCCGGTAAGGGGAGTAAATTTGGTAAGGATTTCCTATGCAGATGGAAAAAAAGAAGTGAAAAAAGTTATTATAAAGTGATATTATAAATGTAAGTCCTCCGGATTATATGAATTGTAATCCGGAGGATTATTCAAAAGATAATAATATGGGAAAAAGAATTGGTTATATTTGTTTCTTTGTTTACATTTTTTTGTAGTATCTATAGACTTTTCTTATGGACAAATCTTTCGGGATGAGGTTACGCAAAAAACTAATCAAAGCAAGAATACCTCTGAAAAGCCTTTAAATGCTTATATAGATATAAACTTGTGGGATGCACCGAATTTAAGAAAGCAAAGTTCAGAAATAGAGGTTTGGGTCTATGATGCGTTATATTACCCACATTTGGTTCAACAGCCAAAGTTTGGACCTACAAAATTAAAAATGTATTATAACTATCGTCCAGGTTTTCCAGCGACGGTACAATTAACAGAAGGTACCCATTATTTTCCGATGAATGATTATGAAGTGGATGGTTCTACGATAAAAGGTTATATTCTTAGTGAGAAGCAAAAGGTCGCTTGTACTGTGACGAATGTGACAGATTTTCTTGGAATATGGCTGTGTCACGTATATTTTGCTTCAGAACCTCGTCCTGGGTATTATGATGAGGGATGGAATCAACAACCTAATGTTGATTTATTTAACAAAAAGTAATAGGGTGATACGGGTTAATAAGCATTATGTTTCACGAATTGAAACAGCCCATAGTCAAGATGCAAAACCCTAATGGAAAGGCATCAAAGATTATCGCGGAGGAATAAGCCTGTGAATTTGCCAATTTGTCAAAAAGTCAATTCCGTGCGTATGAGAATCGGTTGTTTGTACCCGTTTCCGAGCATGTTCGGAAATACATGATTTTCGTGCGTTTGGGGAATGTTTTTTGCAAATGATAAGGGAGGTAGGCGTGTCGGACGTATAACGTCCAATGGGGTGAAAGCAAAAAATGGGTTGACAGACATGTCTCCTCTTCAGGATTCTGTTGGACGGCATGAAGCTCGAACGTCCGATGAGGGGTGTGAATATCGTGAAGATCCATCGTGCCGACGGAACGACCGACGTGAAGAAGGTGGTAGTGAAGTGAACTCATAATTTTATTTTTTAAATATTCCATTTCAAGGGGAGGTTTTCAGGTAAAGGGAAGCCTCCCCTTTTTCTTGGGTAGAACGATGCAGGTTAAGATAAGCATTATGAAAAATCAGAAAAGAATCCTAATTGCCTTTTTGTGCTTTTCGGCATTCATGTTGCATGCGGCTGATGCCGGGGGCAAGTCTTATTATGTGTCAGCTGCGGCGGCTGACGGTGACGGGACACGGGAACACCCGTTCCGGAGCATACAGGCTGCTGCCTCCCTTGCCCGAGGGGGCGACACGGTGTTCGTCTCCGGAGGTTTGTACGTGCTCGACGATGTGAAACCCGGCAATTCCGGCAGTGAAGGGCGTTATGTGGTGTTTCAGGCGCAGCCTGGCACGGGAGAGGCCGTACTGCAGCATCCCGACACGTCACCCGGTGGCTACAGCGCGGTGTTCGACCTCTCCGGAATGCGATACGTCTGGTTGGAAGGCTTCACGTTCCGGGATTTCAAGTATGCGAGGTGCGCCGTGGCGATGGAGGGGAGCGAAGGTTGCGTGGTGTCCCGTTGCAGGTTTGAGCAGTTGGGGCATCCCGAGGTGTCGGCATGGAATGCCAACTCCGTCATTTGGATGGGGAATGCCCGGAGGAATGCGGTGGTGGACAATGTTTTTGAGGACATCATAGGCGACGGGATTTCCCTCAACGGCCAGGAATGTACCGGCAACATGGTGGCACACAATTCGTTTTTCCGTTTCAGCGGCAAGAAACGTTCCTGGGGCGGAGAGAACCTTTATACGCAGTGCGTCGACGTGCAGGACATGTCAGACGGGGATAACCTCTTCGTTTCCAACTATTTTTCGGAGGTACGCACTTGCATTTGGCTCGACCGCGACGGTAGCCGCAATGTCATATTGAGGAACCGTGCGCACGATTGCGGTGATTTCGTTTTCAATGAATCGAGGTGTGCCGGCAACGTGGTGGCTGAAAACATCGGGGACAACTTGGAGGGGATAGGCTACCAGACGGCGCGTTATGCCACGGGATGGACGGAAGACGCGCAATGGACAAACAATGTGGCTTACCGTTGCGAGACCGGTTTCTTTGTCCACAAGTCGCGGCGCGACCGCATGCGCGGCAACATCGTTTACGATTGTTCGGGATACAACATCGAGTTCTCCGATTCCGCATACGGTGCCGGCCCCCATTTGTTCGTAGACAACATCGTGTACACGCCGGGGAATACGAAATCGGTCGTGTTGTGTGGCCGGGAAGTGATGTTGCGCACGTTCCAATCCCGTTTGGACGGCGAGGGCAACTTGGAAGGCTCACCCGGATTCGTGTCGACGGCCTGTGGAGAAGAGGACTTCACGTTGAGGGAAAACAGCCGGGCCAAAGGCATGGGATATGGCGGGGTGGACGTTGGGGCGTATCTCGTCTATGGACCCGGACCAGTCGGGGCTGCCGGACAGGATGTACCGGTGCCTGTGCAAGCCGGTTTCGACCGCTATGTCGTGCGGATGGACCGCGATGCGGAAGTGGCTTTCACCGTACGTCTTTCGCGTCCGTGCGCGGAAGAATTAGGCTTGGCCTTGCAACCTGTGGCGGGAGAGGCTAGGGAAGGGGAAGATTTCCTTCTTTCGACGGGCGAATTGGTGTTTGCGCCCGGCGAGACCGTGAAGCGTTTCACGATGGCAGGCATGGGGCTTTCGCCGTATGACGAGCTGTTGGCTTTGCATCTCGTGCCGAATGTCGGCGAAGCCGGTGCGTCTTGCGGATATGTCGTGGTGCAAATCCGCAAGAACACGGAGGGGGAGCCGGAGTCGGTGGCCGGAAACCTTCGGGATGCCGGGGACTGCAGGATAGTTTACGATAGTGGAAGAGGGACGTTGGCCGTGGGATGGCAGGACGGCGAGGCTGCGGTTTGCATATACAGCCACGACGGGCAGATGGTGCATCAAGCCCGTGCCACAGGCGGCAGTTACAACTACGACATGGGTGGGATGCCACGCGGGTTCTACATAGTCAGGGTGCAAATCTTCGATGGGCAGGCATCGAAGATTGTCGCGAAAGAGTAAGCCTGTGGATTTGTCAGTTTGTCAAAAAGTCAATTCACGGCTTATGAGAATCTGTTATTTGTGCCCGTTGCAGGGCGTGTCCGGAAATAAACGAATCTCGTACGTTGGTGGGATGACTTTTTGTCGGTATGGTAATGTTTTTGTTCGCAAATAGAAAGTAAGGAGGGCGTGTCGGGCGTATGCTGCAATGGAGCGTGAAAGCCGGAAGTGGGATTTGCCTGACATGCCTGCTTCCTTTTTTGGATGGCAGGAGGGGGGCAATTAGAGAAAAAACAAGCCTGTACGGCACGATTTTGAATGGCCTTCAAGACGTTTTTGGACGGATTTGCGGAACAGGCCGGTATGCCATGCGGAGAAAAAAAATGTTTTTTCAGCCAGATGAAAAATCATTCGGCTGAGATTGGGTCTTATTTTTGGTTATGAAAGTATAAAAACGAGCTTGTAGTGTGAAATCGTGTGAATGTTTCGGGCGAAAAAATCTGTGGAATACACTTGAAACGGACTTTTCTTTGCCGGAAAAATGGCATGGTAATTGCATTCTGTTACCAGGACTATTCAAAACATATCATTTTTCTATTTGGAGCTATAAACCGAATATCTGTTTTCAGATTGATTTTCAGGTGGAATAAAAGTCTATCTCTTAACAAGAGAGCGACTGGCATACGTTACGCGTTGAATATCAAATTTATATATAGATGAATGGAAATAAGAACAAAAACGGAATAATCACTTTATATTGGCATTTCCCAAAAATATTCTCTAAATAGCGTTTAAAAATCAGTTTTTTTCCTTTAATTTTGTATGCCAGTTGCTCTCTTGTTAAGAGATAGACCGTTTGGGCGTTCAAAAACAGGGGGGGAAGATTTAACGGAGATATAGAAGAAAGAATCTATTGAATTAATATTTTATCTAAAACCATGAACGGTAGAAAGTATTTTTTAAGTTTATTTTGGACTGTGTGTGTTATCGCAATGAAAGCACAGTCGCCAATTTCTTTTACGTCCGATCAAGGATTGTCGAATACACGTATCCGTTCCATAACGGAGGACAGTCGGAAAAACGTTTGGATTTGTACCCAAAGTGGCCTGAACCGTTACGATGGGGTGAAAATGAATGTTTACCGGCATCAGGACGGGATGTCGGGAACCTTGGGGCATGATATCGTCACTTGCGTCTTGGAAGTAGAACCCGGGTGTGTGTTGGTAGGCATGGAGTCCGGGGTGCAGGTTTATTCTTACGATACGGATAAGTTTACCGATGTACCTCTGTTGGCAGAAGGAGGCGATACGCTTTCTGCCCATATCGTTTCGATGGCCAAGCTTTCCGGGGGAGACGTATACGTCTGTACGGCAGGATATGGATTATACCTGTTGTGTAAAGGGGACAAGGGCAAAATGTATTTGAAGGAAACGAAAGAAATGCAAAGTGGCTCTCCTCTTTTGCAACTGTTTGAAGATAAAAAAAGGCGTTTGTGGATGTTGGGGGCGGATGGTTGCATATACTGTCGTGCGGAAGGGAAGGTGCATAGGTTGGCCCGGCGACCGGGTGCCGTGGATTTTTGCCAAAGTTCGTCCGGGCGTGTTTATTTGGCTATGCAGAATGACGGGCTTCTGTGTTATTCCGAAAAGGACCGTAGTTTCTACCGGGTTTCTTCCGGGCATGAAAGTGGAGTCATCGCTTCCATCAATCCCGGAACGGACGGGCAGGTCCTGATTGCCACCGATGGGGGAGGCTTACGGGTGTATGACGAGTCTACGGGACGAATCACCCAAAGTCCTATCCGTACGTATGAGTACAATCTGGCTACCTCCAATGTGAAAGAAGCCATTGTGGACAGTGACGGGAATACATGGGTAGGTGTGTATTGGAAAGGCGTATGGGTTATGCCGGACATGGCTACGGGGTTCGACTACATAGGGCGGCGTTCGGTACAGAAAAACACCATCGGCACGAACTGCGTGACCGCCATTGTCGGAGACGGCAGGGGCGACTTATGGTTGGCAGCCGACCATTGCGGGGTGTACCATCTGAAAGCGGACGGGAGCAGCAGCGTGCATTTCAAGCCCGGAGTGGTGAAGACCATGCCTTCTACGGTGGTGAGCATCCTGGTGGACTCGGAAGGAGGTGTATGGCTTGGTTCCACGTGGTTGGGTGTATCGAAAATGAATCCGGAAACGGGGGAATGTACCCGTATCGGGGCATGGGTAAAGGGTGGGGAGAAAATCCCCAATGCGTATGCCATGGTGGAGGACGGGGCCGGTAACATTTGGATAGGCACGAACGGTGACGGGTTGTACTGTTACCGGCCGAAGACGCATGGATTGGAACATTATCAAGTGAGGGAGGGCGACGAGGTTCGTTATCCTGACAGGATTTTGTATAACTCTTATATTACGGCGTTATTGGTATGGGGGGATTGCCTTTATGTGGGGATGGCGGACGGGATGGATGTGTTCCGGTTGACACCGGAAGGTCCTAAAAGGAAAGGGAGGTTTTTGCCAAAAGCCAATGTCCGGGATATGGAGATTGGTGAAGACGGGGTGCTTTGGGTGGCTACGTCTACCGGTCTGGTACGTTTCGATGTAAAGGACGGCAGTATGAAGTCTTATACGGCGGCAGACGGGCTTCCCACGAATTCTCTGTGCAGCATAGAGAGGGATGCCGGCGGAAAGGTGTGGGTGGGTACGGATGACGGGCTTGCTTGCTTCAATCCGGCCAAGGAGACTTTCGACAATTATCGTATCGAAGACGGGTTGCAAGGCAATGAGTTCGGTGCGAAGGCTTCGTATGCCCAAAACGGTCTGTTGTATTTCGGAGGAATCAACGGGCTGACTTGTTTCCGCCCTTCTGATGTGGGAAAGAGGGATGGCGTGAACCTGGAAAAAATGGATTTGCGCATCGTGGATTTCTACGTCAACGGTAAAGCGGTTCATGCGGGTGACCGTTCCGGACATTATACGATTATCGACCGTTGGCTTCCGTTGACGGACGAAGTAAACCTTTCCCATCATGACAAATCTTTCAGTGTAGAGCTTTCCACGATGTCTTTCAGCAACTCTCGCGTGACCTATCGGTATTGTGTCAATGATGGTGAATGGATGGCCTTGGAACATGGGCAGAACCGCATATCTTTTGTGAACATGGAGGCGGGAACCTACCGCATAAGGATAAAGGCGGAGGCATACGGGGAGTCGTCGGATGTGAAGGAACTGACGGTGAAGGTGCATCCGGTATGGTACCTGTCTCCATTGGCTGTCATGGTCTATTGCGTGCTTTTCCTTTTCATTTGCTATATGGTATTTTTGCAAGTCAAAGAGCACTTCAAAACCAAACGGATTTTTGAAAAGCATCGCCAGGAAGAGGAATTGAATGAGGCCCGGATTCAGTTTTTCATGAATATCAGTCATGAAATACGTACGCCGATGACGCTTATCCTCAGTCCGCTTATGAAATTGATGAAGCAAGATCAGGATGAAGCGCATCAACGCAGTTATTCGCTCATGTATCAGAACTCTCAGCGTATCCTCCGGCTGATCAATCAGTTGATGGATGCGCGTAAGATAGAAAAAGGGCAGTTCCGTCTGAAATACCATAAGGTGGAAATGGTGGGGTTTGTCAATAATCTCTATGAGTTGTTTGAAACCACGGCCCGTAACCGGGGCATTACGTTCTGCTTTGTGCACGACATGGAACGGATGGATGTTTGTGTGGATCCGCAGAATTTCGACAAAGTAATCATGAATTTGCTGTCGAATGCGTTCAAGTTTACTCCCGACGGGGGTGACATTACCATCGAACTGAAGGAGGTGGACGGCAATGTCTCGGGCGAACGGGACTTCAGGCTTTCGGTGACGGACAGTGGGGTGGGAATCCCCGACCAGGAGAAGAAGCGGGTGTTCGAGCGTTTCTATTCAGGCAAGTGGGGAGGCGATTACGTCGGTACAGGCATAGGGCTGAACCTGACAAAGTTGCTGGTAGAGCTGCATGAGGGGCATATTTGGGCAGAGAATAATCCTAAGGGCAAGGGCACGCGTTTCATCGTGCAGATGCCTCAGGCGTTGGAATTGTTGGAAGACATTTCGGATGACAAGATGCCCCGGGCTGTTTATTCCGCACCGTTGGAGGCAGGGCATGTGGCAGAGACGGTAGCCGAATTGCCGGAAGAAAAGAAAGGCGGAAGCAAGCACGGACGTATATTGGTCGTGGAGGACGAGACGGCTATACGGCGTTATCTGCATGGTGAGTTTTCCGGGGAATATCATGTCTGTGAATGCAGCAACGGGCAAGAGGCATGGGACTACATTGTCCAGAACGTTGAAAAAGTGGATTTGGTCGTGAGCGATGTCATGATGCCGGTCATGGACGGTATTGCGCTTTGCCGCAACATCAAGGGAAGTTTCAACACGAACCATATACCGGTGATTCTTTTGACGGCAAAAAGCGATGATGCCGACCGGTTGGAAGGATTGTCCATAGGAGCTGATGCCTATATGTCCAAACCTTTTAATATGGATGTCTTGCGGCAGACTGCGGAAAACCTGTTGAAAAACAAGCGGAGGCTTCAGGGCAAATATAGCGTGGCTCAACAGGAAGTGAAAATAGACAATGTAGATTTTATCTCTCCGAACGACCAGATGATGGAACGGGTGATGAAGGTGATCAACGAGAATATTTCCAATCCGGATTTGGGTGTGGAATTCATTGCCGATAAAATAGGTATCAGCCGGGTACATTTCCATCGGAGATTGAAAAACGCGACGGGACTGACTCCGCGCGACTTTGTGCGGAATATCCGCCTTATGCAGGCGGCAAAGCTGCTTTCAAAGACGGATACCGATGTGACCGGCGTGTCGGTGGCCACCGGGTTCAGGTCGGCCTCCACGTTTTCCACATGCTTTAAGGCCTATTATGGTATGTCGCCTACTGAATATGCCCACAAGAATTCCAAGTCGGAAGATGGACCGGAAAATAATGGGGACGGGAATGTTACGGAAGAAAGACATGAACAATAGCTTCAGATGTAACAGGATGCTATGTGAAATGTAACATCCGGGCATTTGTTACAAAATAGCAAAAATCCGTTACGCAGGAATAAACAGGAATGGTTTGTTTCTGCGTAATTTTGTTCCGGTAAATTCTTTTTGTCCTGTGGTTTTCTGATTCGCATGTTTGATGGACATTGGTATTTTGGTAAAAGGAATAGAAACAAGTCTTTTCATATAATGTTAGTTAGATTTAGAATGCGGAGTGCGCTGGGAAGTGATTCCCGGTGCATTTTTTTGTGGATATGGAGGGAAAAGGATGGTTTTGTTACTTTATCGCAAAAATATGATACATATAAAGAACTTTGCGATAGAGATTTTGATGTAATTTTGCATGGGAACAAAAGCTATAAGCCATGAAAAGTGATGTTTTGAAAACTTTGTCTTGCATAGTGGACACTTTCGGTGGATATACTTCGAAGAACTTGAAAAACTCACCGAATCTCAAACCGCTGCCTCCTCGTAACCGGACGTTGAAGCTCATCAACGGGAATGGATTCTGCCGCAACGAAGTGTTCGACAACCTGCGTTGGCTGACGGCAGAATTCAGGGTGGACCAACCGGGATTGCATACGTTCAAGGTTTATATGGTAGATCCGGAAATTGTTTTGGAGCAGTTGGTGTTCAATCCCGACAATACGCATCCGAGCTATTTCGGCGCACCACCGGTCAGGCCTCAGTGAGAGCGGAAGCGGTGGAACGTATGGTGTTTTGGAAATTTAATTGGTATTCATTAAAATAAGATTGGAATATGAAAACAGGAATGCGGAATTCGAGAATGATATGGGCTTTCGTATGGGGAACCCTTACGGTCGGTGGGGGCCAAGGCTTGTGGGCGCAAGGCGCGGAAAGTTCCATCTACAATGTGCCGATGGCAGAGTATCCGAAAGTGGATGGGCAGCGGCGGGCCATTTTCCGGTTGCGTGCCCCGGAAGCACTTTCTGTGCAAGCCGATATTTGTGGGAAGAAATATCCGATGAAAAAAGGCAGTGACGGGATGTGGACGGTAACGACCGACCCGTTGGTGGTAGGTTTCCACTATTATTTTTTCATTGTAGATGGCGTGCAGGTGACAGATCCGGCTTCGGATTGTTTTTACGGTTGCGGCCGTATGGCAAGCGGAATAGAGATACCGGAAACTCCGGAAGAGTCCGCATACTACACGTTTAACCGTGGCATTGCCCATGGGCAGGTGCGTGAATGCCAGTATTATTCTGAGGTGGAAGGACGTGCGCGCCGTTGTTTTGTCTATACTCCTGCGGAATACGAGACTTCGCCCGGGAGGAAATATCCGGTGCTTTACTTGCAGCATGGCATGGGGGAAGATGAACGTGGCTGGCATGAACAGGGACACATGGCCAATATTCTGGACGGACAAATTGCGAGTGGGAAATGTAAACCCATGATTGTGGTGATGGATTACGGTAATTGCGGATATATCCATGGGGCAAAAAGAGGAGAGACGCGGGATGAATTCGGTGCATCGTTTGGTGACATCATGTTGAAAGACATTATTCCGTTTGTGGAGAAGACGTTCCGTGTGGAAACCGACCGTGACCATCGTGCAATGGCCGGACTTTCGTGGGGAGGACATCAGACTTTCCAAATCACGTTGACACATTTGGATCGCTTTGCGCATATCGGAGCTTTCAGTGGAGCCATATTGATGGCTCCGGGACAGGATATAAAAGGCGTGTACGGAGGTGTGTTTGCCGATGCGGAGAAGTTCAACAGCCAAGTACATACACTTTTTATAGGTCAAGGAACAGAAGAAGGCATGGGGAGTGACCGTATGAGCCAATCGCTTAAGGAAGCAGGTATAAACCACGTATATTATGCCTCGCCCGGCACACATCATGAATGGTTAACATGGCGGCGTTGCTTGAATGAGTTCCTGCCTTTGTTGTTCAAGGAGTGAGAGGATAGGAAGGAACTGATAAGGAGAGAGTATAAAACGTAAGTAAGGACATGAGTTAAAGAAGTTATACACATGAGGAAAAACTTGATATTCGGGATGGTTATGATGTGTTCATTATGGGGGCATGGTCAACTACCGACTGTGAAGACATTTGAGATGAAGGGCAATCCCATTGTGACGGATAAGTTTACGGCTGATCCGGCTCCTATGGTTCACGACGGAACATTGTATTTGTATGTCGGACACGATGAGGCACGCAACGGAGAGATGTTTAACATTACGGAATGGCTGTGCTATTCCACGAAGGACATGAAGACGTGGACAGACCATGGAGCTGTATTGAAACCTACTGATTTTTCTTGGGCCGTAGGCGAGGCTTGGGCATCCCAGGTGGTAGAAAAAGGCGGGAAGTTCTATTATTATACCACAGTGCAGGCTGGCGAGCCTTACACGGGCAAGGCGGTAGGTGTGGCTGTGGGAGACAGTCCTACGGGACCTTTTAAGGATGCCATCGGGAAACCGTTGGTTACGGATGCCATGACTCCGAACGGAAAAAGGGGATGGTGGAACGACATCGACCCTACGGTTTTCATAGACGATGAGGGGACTCCTTGGTTGAGTTGGGGGAACGGGACATGTTTCTTGGCCAAACTAAAATCGAATATGACGGAATTGGATGGAGAGATACAAATATTGGAATTGCCCCATTACGTGGAAGGACCCTGGTTGCATAAACGGGGAGATTTGTATTACTTGACCTATGCTTCGATGGGAAAAGGGCGTGAGATGATACACTATGCCACAGCGGAATCCATAGGCGGGACGTGGACTTACCGGGGGGCTTTGACCGGCATGGCGGAAAACAGTTTCACGATACATCCCGGAATCATAGAATTCAAAGGACAGTGGTATCTGTTCTATCACAATGCTTCGCTTGTCATCGGGAATCAGGCCGGTGCCACAGGGCGCAGAAGTGTTTGTGCGGACTATCTGTATTATTTGCCCGATGGTTCCATGGCATACGTGGAACAGACGAAAGCCGGACTGACGCAACCTCCCAAAACGGCTGAAGACGTATCGCGGATAGCTAATCCTTATCCGGAGGAACCGAAGGAAGTGAAGAAGCGTGCGGTAAACACCGATGGTGCGGTGAAGTAATCATTATACGATGATATGATGAAGCAAGTGGAAGTTATGAAAGTCTTGTCGGCCTTGTCTTTAGGATTGTTTTTCATGGACTTGTCTGCTCAAAATCCGATAGTGCAGACCCATTATACGGCCGATCCGGCACCGATGGTGTACCGGGACACCTTGTATTTATATGTAGGGTGTGACGAAAAGGACGCACCCCGGAATGCCTACCTGATGCGGGAGTATCGCTTGTATACGACTACGGATATGGTGAATTGGACCGACCACGGTGCGGTGCTCCGTACGAGCGCTTTCGGTTGGTCGGCGGGCGATGCCAGTGCGGCGCAGTGTATCGGGCGGAATGGCAAGTTCTATTGGTATATTTCTTCGCAGAACCGGTTTAAGCCCGGCTCGTCCATCGGTGTGGCCGTAGGTGATACCCCTTACGGTCCTTTCAAGGACGCTTTGGGACATGCGTTGGTGACGAATGACATGACCACATACGCCAAGCACAGTTGGGATGATCTCGACCCGTCCGTGTTTGTGGACGATGGCGGGCAAGCATGGTTGTATTGGGGAAATGGCGTGTGTTACTGTGCCAAGTTGAAGGAGGACATGGTGTCGTTGGACGGAGGTATCGAGGCCATCGACCGGAAGGATGCTTCGTCCTTTTCTGGAGGCTTCACGGAGGCACCGTGGATTTATGAAAGGCAAGGGCGTTATTATCTGGTTTATGCGTCCGGATTCCCCGAATCCATCCATTATTCCATGGCAAAGTCTGCCGGTGGAAAGTGGGAGGCACAAGGTGTGGTCATGCCGACGGAGAAAGGAAGCAACACCAACCATCCGGGTATCGTGGATTTTAAGGGACATTCCTACTTTTTCTATCATAACGATGCCTTGCCCGGCGGGCACAGCTATTGCCGTTCGGTGTGTGTGGAAGAGTTTGCTTACGGTGCCGACGGGACGATTCCGGAGTTGCACATGACATACGAGGGGGTGAAGCAAGGTGTCGGCACGTTAGACCCTTACCGTCGAACGGAAGCCGAGACTATCGCTTGGTCGGAAGGGGTGACTTCTGCCGTTTCGGCCGAGAAAGGGGTATATATCACCGGAATACACGACGGGGATTATATCAAAGTGCGCGATGTGGATTTCGGGGATTCCGGCCCGAAGAAGTTCTTGGCAGCTGCTTCTAGCCGTTACCATGGTGGGGAGATGGAGTTGCGCATAGATGGGCGTGACGGTGAAATCATAGGCAAGGTCCGCATTCCTTATACTGGCGAGTGGGATAAGTGGGGCGAGTTTGCTACGGATGTGAAAGCCGTTACGGGAATACATGATTTGTATTTCGTATGCCGGGGAAAGAAGCCTCATGAGTTGTTTAATTTTGATTATTGGTATTTTAAATGAAATAAAAGGTATGAAAATAAGTAGATTGAAACATTGTATCGGGGGATTGGCTTTATGGCCAATGGCGTTGGCGGCACAGAATCCTATCGTGCAGACCATGTACACGGCAGACCCGGCACCGATGGTGCACGACGGTAAGTTGTTTTTGTACACCAGTCACGACGAAGACGCTTCCACATGGTTCGTGATGAATGACTGGAAGCTTTATACGACGACCGACATGGTGAACTGGACCGACCACGGAGCGGTATTGTCTTACGAGACATTCTCGTGGGCGAAAGGTGATGCTTGGGCCATGCAATGCGTGGAGCGCGGAGGCAAGTTCTATGCTTACGTGCCCGTGACGATGAAATCGGGGGGAGGTGCTATCGGAGTAGCCGTGGCAGACAGTCCTTATGGCCCGTTCCACGACCCGTTGGGAAAGCCGTTGGCGCAAAGCAAACGGGGAGATATCGACCCCACGGTCCTTGTGGATGGCGACGGGCAGGCTTATCTCTATTGGGGAAATCCTTTTTGTTATTATGTGAAACTGAACGAAGACATGATTTCCTACAGTGGTGACATCGTCCGTGTCCCGATGGTGGAGGAGGCGTTTGGCAAACGTGAGGGCAACGTGGCCGAGCGTCCGACGCTCTATGAAGAAGGGCCTTGGTTGTACAAGCGCAAGGATTTGTATTATTTGCTGTGGGCGGGAGGCCCCATATCGGAGCACCTCGGTTATTCCATGAGCAAAAGCCCGACAGGCCCGTGGAAGTATGGTGGTGTGTTGATGCCTACCGAAGGACGGAGCTTTACCAACCATCCCGGTATGGTGGACTATAAGGGAAACACTTACCTGTTTTATCACAACGGGGCGTTGCCCGGTGGCGGAGGTTTTACCCGTTCGGTATGCGTGGAACAGGCGGAATTCAATAAAGACGGGTCGATTGTCCCGTTGAAAATGACCGCCGGGATAGAGAAAGGGTTGGAGACGCTGAATCCTTTCCGGAAGACGGAAGCGGAAACCATCGCTTTCTCCGAAGGGATGAAAGCTTCCCAGAATGAGAAAGTGGGCGTGTTTGTCAATGCCATGAAGGACGGGGCTTACATCAAGGTGAGGGACGTGGATTTCCGTGAAGGAGGCGCGTCCCGTATCACAGCTCGTGTGGGCACGACGCACAACGGCGGCGTGACGATGGAAGTACGTGCCGACGGTCGTGAGGGACGGTTGTTGGCCACATTGAAGGTGCCTATGACCGGAGGGGACAACCGTTGGGCATTGGTTTCTTCCGAAATAGAACGGATAACCGGCGTGCATGACCTGTATTTTATTTGCAAGGGGAACAAACCCGGCAGGTTGATGTACTTCGATTATTGGATGTTTTCAAAATAATGGTTTAATGTCTTCATTATAATAGGAAAATGAGAAGGATAATGAAAAAAAACAGCTTTTGGGGATGGTCGTTTGCTTGTGCGGTTGCGCTTTCATGGCATGCTCCGGTGTTTGCCGCATCTCCTGAAATGCGACTTACGGAGGTACAGCCCGCCACATTTAAGAATCCGGTGGTCTGGGCCGATGTGCCCGACCCGGATGTGATTCGTGTGGGGGATTATTTCTATATGGTCAGCACGACCATGCACCTGATGCCCGGGGCACCGGTCATGCGTTCCAAAGATTTGGTGAACTGGGAGACGGTCAGTTATCTTTTCGACAAGTTGCATGAGACTCCGAAATACGACATGGAGGAAGGTACGGTATACGGACGGGGACAATGGGCTACATCCATCCGTTATCATGACGGTAAGTTTTATGCCTTGTTCTCTCCCAACGATGTGCCGTACCGTTCTTTTATTTATACTACGGACGACCCGGCTAAGGGTTGGACTTTGCACAGCCGCATGAAGCATTTCCACGACTGTTCTTTGTTCTTCGATGATGACGGACGTGCCTATGCCTTTTATGGTACGGGGCAGGTTACTGAATTGGAACCGGATTTGTCCGGTGTGAAAGAAGGTGGTTTGAACATCACCTTGCCGGTGAGGGATGAGGAGGAAAAGGGACTGCTTGAAGGTAGCCGTATGTTGAAACATGACGGGAAATATTATCTCCTGATGATTTCTTGGCCCAATGGGGGGAAACGCCGGCAGTTGTGCTACCGGGCCGACAAGATTGACGGTCCGTACGAAAAGAAGGTCATCTTGTGCGATAATTTTGCGGGCTTCCCTTACGTAGGACAAGGGACGATTGTGGACGATGCCGAAGGAAACTGGTATGGTGTGATATTCCAAGACCGTGGCGGCGTGGGGCGTGTGCTGACATTGTCCCCTTGCCGTTGGATAGACGGCTGGCCTATGTTGGGCGATGAAAACGGTCGTGTGCCGGAAGTGATGGAAGTGCCGGTGAAAGGCGGACCGGTCATCCCCTTGGTCGTAAGCGATGAGTTCGATGGGGATAAGCTGAAGATGGAGTGGCAGTGGAACCATAACCCTGTGGATGAGGCTTGGACACTGAAGGAACACAAAGGATTCCTGCGTTTGAAAACCAATAAGATAGTACAGAATCTGTATGAAGCCCGTAACACGCTTACCCAACGGATGAAAGGGCCGGAATGCAGCGGACGCATAGGTCTGGATGTCAAGGGGATGAAGGATGGTGACCGTGCCGGATTCGCCGCCTTTAACGGTCATTCCGGTATCCTGACCGTGGAGAAAGACGGGAAGGACTTGTTCTTGGTGATGACTGAGGAGGTTGTGTCATTGACCGACAAGGAGAAGAAAGTCACAGGGGTGGAACGGAAAGAATGCGCCCGTGTCAAGCTTCCTCGTGCCAAGAATGTTTACCTGCGTATAGATGCGGATTTCCGTTTGAAACGGGATATTGCCATGTTCTATTACAGTCTGGACGGTGAGGAATGGACGAAAATAGGTTCTGATTTCAAGATGCGTTTCGACTTCCGTAAGCTCTTCATGGGCACGAAGTTCGGCATATTCAATTATGCCACGAAGACGGGTGGAGGTTACGTGGATGTAGACTATTTCCGGTATGAAAAGGTTGAAAAGTGAAAATCGCGATTAAGCTCGGCAGAGGAAAGCTTGCTTGCCTCTGCCGAGCGGGAGCGATTTATGCAAAAAGTACGTGGAATTGAAGAATAAAATGGCAGAAAGGGAAATTGAATGATGAAGAAGATTATATTAAGTGTATGTATGTTGTGCGCATCCGTGGGAGGATGGGCGCAAAAGGATGGGGGAAAACCCGATCCGGACTTTTACGTGTTCCTCTGTTTCGGACAGTCGAACATGGCGGGCAATGCCCGTGTCGAGAATCGGGATTTGCGAGACGTGGATGAGCGGTTCCGGATGATGGCGGCAGTGGATGATTCAGGGCGGAAACGTGAAAAAGGGAAATGGTACACGGCGGTGCCTCCGCTTTGCCGGCCGGGGGATGGACTTACTCCGGTGGATTACTTTGGTCGGACATTGGTGGCCACGCTTCCGGAGAATGTCAAGGTCGGTGTTATCAACGTGGCTATCGGAGGCTGTCATATCGAGACGTTCATGGAGGATAGTATTGCAACGTATGTGGCCCACCGTGCTCCGGGTTGGATGAAAGGCATGTTGAAGGATTACGGCAATGACCCTTATGCCCGTTTGGTGGAGATGGCCCGTTTGGCCCAGAAGGATGGCGTGATAAAAGGTATTCTGGTTCATCAGGGCGAATCCAACACGGGCGACAAGGCATGGCCGAAAAAGGTGAAAACAGTCTATGAAAGCCTGTTGAAAGACCTTGGGCTAAAAGCCAAGGACGTGCCCCTCTTGGCGGGGGAAGTGGTCAATGCCGACCAAGGTGGCGTATGCGCTTCGATGAATAATATCATCCGTACTCTTCCGCAAGTCGTTCCGACAGCTGCTGTGGTATCTTCCGCCGGATGCACGTGCGCTACGGACTCGTTACATTTCGATGCGGCCGGTTACCGTGAGTTGGGACGGCGTTATGCTGAAAAAATGTTATACCTTTTAGGAAAGAACAGCCGTTAAAACTTGGAACTATATGCAAATGAACAAATTTTTAGGAACTTGCCTGCTCTGTGCTTGGGTATGGGGACAGCAGGCGAACGCGCAAGAGAGCATCAAGGTGGGCGACATGACCCGTAACATGATTACATACGCCCCCGAGGGATTGCCTTATAATCCGCCTTTGGTCATTTCGTTACATGGAATGAATCAGGATGCCAATTACCAAAAAGGACAGGCGAATTGGGAAGCCGTGGCCGATACGGCCAAGTTTGTGGTGGTTTACCCCAATGGCATCAATAAGGCTTGGGATATATCCGGAGATACGGATATAAAGTTTCTGGAGACGATTATCGACACGATGTACAACCGTTACCACATCAACCGTAACCGGGTATATCTCTCCGGTTTTTCCATGGGCGGTATGATGACGTACCATGCCATGGCGCGGATGAGTGATAAAATTGCGGCCTTCGGTCCGGTGAGCGGTATTCCGGTGGACTACCGTAATCCTTCAGGCAGACGTGCAGTGCCCATCATCCATACGCACGGCACAGCTGACAACGTCGTATACTACAACGGGGATGCCAACCATCCGGCCGGAGGGTATGGAAGTATACCGGAATATGTGAAGAAGTGGGCTGCGTTCGACGGTTGCGACATGAATCCCGAAGTCATCAAACCCTATCCTGCCGGTAAACCGGGGTCATCGGCTACATATACTCGGTATTCCGGAGGAAAGGACGGAGTGGAAGTCGTGCTCATTTCAATAGAGGGCAAAGGACATTGGCACTCCAATGATCCGGCCAGTGTCATGACGACGGAAGAAATCTGGAATTTTTGCAAGCGATATTCGTTGGGACCAGAGGAACCGGAACCTCCTGCTTTGGTGTCGGCTGAGCCGGAAAACCATTCTTTTGACTTGCCTTCGCAGGATTTGGCTTTTGTTTACACCTTCGATGAAGCGGTAGATGGTGGAGAAGCCAAGGCTATTCTTTCCGGCGAAGGCATGGAATATCCGCTTGTGTTGTCTGAGAGTGGTTTTAGCAAACGCTTGACATTCCGCTTGCCGGACGGGGTACAGTTGCCTGATGGGGATTATACGCTGAGAGTGGAACATTTGGAGAACGAAGCGGGAGGTGTCTTGCAGTCGTGCGTGTTCACTTATACGATAGGAGTGGTTGAGGTCGGCGATGAACTTGCCATAGAGACGTTGCTTTCACCTGTTTGGAGAGAAGAGCAAGCGGTGGTGGGCGAAGGCATACCTACCGGTTGGAAGCGTGTGAACAGCCGTAAGGACGGCACGAAGGATGAGAAAGGATCGGGGGCCGCCAATACAGGCGGTGCCCGGCTGAAATACTTCCCTGAAGGAGGTGATTTCGATGCGGGGTTCTATTTGAGTGCCCGTGATTACGATGTATGTGACTTTTATTTTGGGAGTTACGATGGGTATCGTCTGCACTTGTTGCCCGGACAATACGTATTGTCATTCAATTCCGTATATTGGAGTGCGGGGTCGGAAGAAGGAAAGGCCACCTTTGATGTGCAAGTGACCGATGGGACAGGCAAGGGCGTGTGGTCGCAGGTCGGGCTGCTTTCTTCTGGATGTATGGACGAGGTCTCCACGGAAAAAGTAAAAGGTTCCAAAGCGCATGAATATGTGTTTTCCATAACATCCGAAGGTAATTATGAATTGCATTTTACGATGTCGCAGGGGTGGAATTCCATCATTCTCGGTGGGATAAGGATGACGACTCAGCCTTCTGTGGCCGACGTGTACAAAGGTGGCTTCCTGAGATTGATGAAAGAAGCGGCGCGGGGATACGAGGCAACGGCATCGGATTGTTATGCCGCTTCGGAAGATTTACGCACAGCTTTGAAAATCGTGTTGGATCAATATGAAGGTTTCGTTTCCACAGCTCCTTCGGAGTATGAAGAAGCGATGGAAGCGGTAGAGGCTGTATGGCTGCCTTTGGCTGACCGGAAAGAAAGCGTAGACGTGTATGTGAATGCTTTGGAAACGGCACAGGAAGCTTTATCCGGATGGGAGAAGGACGGGTTTGACTTGACAGCACAGGCTTATTTGGATTTGAAGGAGGCCGTGTGGGACTGCGCATTCGGGCAGGTGGACATGACAGACAACTTGCGGATGCGGGATGCGGCGGAAAGTTTGTCCGGCTATGTGCAGAAGTTGCGGGAGGAAGCCTTGACGGTGGACGGCGTGACGGTGTCGGGGCATCCTGTAAGTGTGGAGCATTATGATTTGAGTGGCCGTAGGATAAAGCCCGGTTGCCGGGGCGTGACGGTGGTGCGTGAACTTTACCGTGACGGCAGTGTCCGTGTGCAAAAAAGGTTGAATGTTTTTTCTTCTTTGTAAAGGCGAAGACTTTTTAGAGGAGTTCTATAAATTAAAATATTGTAGTACAGTTGTTTATATGGTTCCAAGA
>OOAN01000307.1_pt1 | contig 39520 bp, 43 predicted proteins | sample 1671301 | NCBI WGS metagenome assembly OOAN01 (sample SAMN06348142, study PRJEB24527) | human gut metagenome | biome: human gut; feature: ankylosing spondylitis patient; material: feces | host: Homo sapiens | place: China | collected 2015-10
TGCCGTCCTCGTCCACGTCCAGATAGTCGCCCACCTTCACGCCGCCCAGCTGGTCTGCCGCAGCGGGCGGCAGGCTGTACGGCGTGCCGAATTTTTGGTCGGCTTCTTTCTGGCTGTACACTTCCGTTTTCGAGTAGGTCTCCTCCCGGCTGTACACCTCCGTCTTTGCGTAGGTTTTCTCTTTGCCGTAGGCTCCCACATCCTCCGCCGTCAGGGCTGTGTTCTTTCCGGTTCCTCCGTGTTCCACGCCCAGCACGCCGGTCATCACATCCAGTGCCGTGGTGTCCTTGGTCTGCAGCGTCCGTGTGCTGCCGTCGCCCATGGTCAGGGTCATCACCTGCCCGTTCAGCTCGATGCGCTCCACATAGTCCGCACTGCCCGCTTCCAGCGCACCCACGTCCTCCGCCGTCAGGGTCACCACGCCGCCCTGGCCGTTCACGCTCTTCACCGGCCCGTCCGCCGGTGCCGTTTTCTCCGCCCGATCGGCTGCCGCCTCGGCCCGGGCTGCGCCGCTTTCTGCCGCTTTCTGTGCCGCCCCGGCCTGTCCGGCCGCCGTCACCGTTTCTGTCCGTGCTGCCTCGGCTCTCTTCGCATCCTTCGCGGCCGCACCTGCGCTGTTCCGCGCTTCCTGCGCGCTGGTTGCCGCACTGTTCGAGTACGCCAGCACCCGCGCCACAAAGGTCTCGTACTGCGTCGGGCTGATCTCCGCGTCGCCGTCGGTGGCAAGCGTCTCGTAGCAGTCGTATTTTGCCGGCCGTGTCAGCGCCCGGAATCCGTCCTCGCCCAGGGCCAGCAGCATCCAGCTGCCGCAGCTCGACGCGGTAAACTCCTTGCCCACCGCACAGCTGTGCGCTTCGTCCAGCAAAATGGGGGCAGGCAGGGTGCCGTCCTGCCGCTGGATGTGCAGCGTCACGCTCTTGCCCTGCCAGCTCTCCGGCAGGGTAAATTCCAGCCGCTCTACGTTCGCGCTGCTCTGCCCGCCCAGGTGCAGCACCTTCATCTCCGGGGCAAACTCCACCCCACCGAATCGCTTTTCCACGATCCTTACCTGCATGGTCTTTTCCTCCTTCCGTTTTTCTCCCAGTCTACCGTCCCGCTGCCCTGCAAAAAACCGTGTACTTTTATAAAAGCACCCCGGCAGGTCTTGCCCGCCGGGGTGCTTTCTATGGGTGACAAAGCGTCACCGGATGGTTGCCACTTGGCTGCCACTTGGTTGGCATCTGGTTGTCACCGCAGCAGCGCATACGGATCCTCTTCCGGCTGTTCCTGTGCCGCCTTCTCCGCCGCTTTTTCCCACTGTGCAAAGGTCTTTTCCGTGTACAGAGCGTTTCCGTCCGCGTCGGTCAGGGCCAGCAGCACGTCGGCCAGCTGCTGCTTGTCCGCATCGCTGCCCGCCAGATACTCCGGCTTCACCGCCTCGGTGATCTTGTTCTTCACGGTACTCCCGCTCCTGCCTGCCTTCACAAGGCGGTCATACTCGGCCTGCACGTCCCCGGCGTTCCAGCTGTCCGCCGCTTCCTTCAGGTCGGCGTACACGTCGCCGCTGTCGCCCTTCAGCAACGCATCTGCTTTAACATTGATAGCACCTTTGCTTCCCTTTCCGTCTCGGTTATCTCCTGTCACCATGTCAATAACTTTACTTCTCCTTTCTGCATCCTCCTTCACATTCTTCCGGATGCCCATCACGTCATACACATCACTGATGATTTCCTTTGTCAGCCTCACGCGGGTTTCATCGTCTCCCGCATTTCGTGCTTTTGCCGCAGCCTCCACTTTTTTGTCGTATTTTACCAGCCGCGTTTTCAGCTGCTTGTAGATCTCATCCTCCTTTCCCATGGCCACCAGTTTCTCCACCGCCGCCTGTGCCTCGTCCGCGTCGCCGCTGGCATAGGCATTGTACAGCCGGTCATACTGGCTCGTTGCGCTGACCGGCAGGCTGTTAAAGTTCCCGCCGTCCCGGCTCCAGTTCGCCTTCGTGTCCATCCACCCGGTCACCGCCTGCACCTGCTTTTTCAGGTTTGTGTAGGGGATGCCCCGCAGCATGCCCAGCCGCCCCAGCATGTCCGCCACCGCTTCCGCCGTTTTCTGCTTGTGGGTCTCCAGCTGTTCCTCGGTCATCCCGCTGGTGTCCTCGGCGTTCAGCTGGTACACCTTCCCGATCGCCTCGGTCAGGTCGTTGATGGCCGAAATACCGGTCATGCTGATGGTCTCGTAGCTGGTAAAGCTGCGGTTCAGGATCATCTCCCCGGCACTCATCAACTCGCTGCCGCCGGTCCAGTTGCCCACAAAGCTCTTGAAAAAGTCGTAGGTCAATGCGTCCAGAATGCTCTTCAGGGTCATGTCGCCGTTGTCGTCCTGCAGGTCCTTCCACCGGTGCAAAAAGAACTTCACGCCGATCCCCAACGCCGCGATCAGCGCCGTCTGGAACACCTGGCTCGTGGCCGCGTTCCAGAACCGCTCGTTCGCCTTCCGGATCTCGGCCTTTGCTTCGGCGGTATCGCTCTTGCCGTACCGCTCGTACTGCGCCAGCATGTCCTCCACGCTGGCCGTCCAGATCTGCGCGTTCTGCTGGCGCTGGGTGCTGAACATCATCAAAAACTTCGCCATCTCGTTTTTGGTGCGCTGGTAGCCGGTGCGCTGCATCGCCGTGTAGTTGGGCTGCGTGCGCTCCACCACCCGCTGGAACTTTTCGTTCACCGCCGCCCAGTATGCCGGGCTGTCCGTCACTTCTGCCCCGGCGGCAAACTCCTCCGGGTGGCTCTTCACATAGCTCTCGCTTCCGGCCCACAGCGCCGCCACCGTGATCTCGTCCATCTTGGTAATGCCGCCCGTCCACAGGCTTACAACCTTGTCTGCCGCGTGGGTCGCGCCGCTCACCGCCGCGTTGTCGCTGTTCCGTGCCGCGTCGTGCATCCGGCCAAAGAAGCCCTTCTGTGCCCCGGCGCTGCCCAGCTCTGCCGTGCCGGTGCCCCGCAGGCGGTACTGCAGCAGTTCGTCTCCGTGCTCTGCCATCCGCGCCTCGATCTTCGCCAGTTCTCCCGGCAGAATGTTCTTTCCAAACTGTACCGCCGCCGGTCCGGTGCTGCCCCAGCCCAGTTCCGCCGCTGCCGTGGGTAAGGATGCCGCCTGCAGCAGCGTCACGTTCACGTTGGCGCTCAGCACTGCCTGCGCCGCATTGCTGCGCAGTCTTGCAAAAAAGCCGTCTCCCACTTCCCGGCTGTCCTTCACGCCGCACAGGTCGGCCAGCGCCTTGTTCAGGTATTCCCGTCCGGCCTTGCCCCAGGTGTGTTCCACCTGCTTGAACAGGGTCTTTCCGCCGGGCATGCTGTTCAGGATCTTCTCTGCGTTCCGCAGCGGGATGGCCATGCCCGCATACTGTGCCGTATTCTCGATGCTGGTGTTCACCTGCTGCACAAGGCCCACCAGCAGCACCGGCTTCGAGCTGTTCACGCGGTGGTTCAGCCAGCCGGGGTTGCCCACGCTGTTGTCGTACCGGATGCCCTTGTTCTGTTCCGGGTTCGCGTCCTGGTCCACGTTGATATGGATGTAGTTTTCGGTGGTCGCCTTCCGCACGCCGCTCAACAGCAGGCTCGTCTCGTTGATGTACCCGCTCGTCTTTGCGTTCATCTTTCTGTAATCCTCGATCCACGCCCGGTCGTAGTCAGTCAGGTTCTTCTCGATCTCGTCCAGCAGGCTGCGCCGCACCGCCGTCTCGTCCATCTCGATGTCCCGCAGGTCGATCAGCTTTCCCTCTGCGTCCCGCAGGTTCAGCTCGCCCACCCGCACCGTCTCGCGGTCCAGCTGCGCCAGTTCGGTGTCGCCGCTCAGGCGCGCTTCCATGTTGTCCAGCGTAATGCCGCCGTGCAGGATGTGGTGCAGTCCCTGCGGGTTCTGCAGCTGCAGCCACAGTTCCGCCAGCTGGTCGTGGTTCACCTTCCGCGCCCGGCCGCTCTCGTCCCGGAACCCGATGTCCACAAGGTCGTGGGTGTAGTGGTAAAGTTCCTTCTCGTGGGCCTTGCCGGTCACGTTGTCAAAAATGCGATTGCACTCGATCTGGATCTTCGTTTTCTTCCGCTGTCCGTCGTTCAGCATCTGCCCCAGGTTTTCCAGGTACCCGCCGTGGGCATATCCGCCCATCCGCTCGAACATCCGCTCAATGTTCATGGTGTTCATCCGGTAGCTGCCAAATTTCCGGCTCACCTTGCCCAGCAGGCCCGTCTTTTTGCTCACGCCCTTCGCCGCTGCCAGCTCGCTCTTCGCGCCCTCGGCAAAATCGTCGATCATGGCGTCCTCCTGTGCGCCCACCACCACGTTGTCGATCTTGATGATGTGCGCCGTCTGCTCCAGGATGTCCCGCAGCCCTCGCAGCTCCGCCGCCGAAAGCGCCGCCATGCCGCCGCTCTTGTAGCCGTCCAGTTCTTCCTGCAGCGCGTTCAGGTGCGCCTCCATCACCGTGCCGTCGATGCCGCCGGATTCGTCGCCCAGCTTCTGCGCGTTCCGGATGGCCTCTTCCAGCCGCGCGATCTCCCGTTCCCGGTTGTCGTTCACGTCGGCCAGCCAGCTGTCGATGGCGTCGGTCAGGCCGCTCTGCTCCCATTCCAGGTTCGCCCGGTCGCCCGCTTCCATCTCCCGTGCAATGCCCCGCCGCAGTCCGTCCACCGCCGCGTCCATCTCGGTCTTGGTGTCCTGCATCGGGGTGTAGTGCCAGCCATCCTCGCCCCGGTGCCGCCAGTTCGCCAGCCGTTCGGCGGTCTCCCGGTTCCCGGTCACCTCGTTTGCCAGCTGCAAAACCGGCATCACCTTGTCCAGCAGATAATCCGGGATGTAGCTGTCCTTCTTCTGGTGCTTGTACAGCTTCGTCAGCTCTCCCGTCACCTTCCGGATGGCCCGCCGGGTGTTGTCCTTGTCCCGGCTCTCCCGCATCTTCGCCAGCCGCTGTTCGTTCTTTGCCTTTGCGAGGGCCACCTTTTCCCGTGCCCGGCCGCGTTCGGCTTCCCGCTGTATGGCCGCCTGCTGCTCCAGCTTCCGCTCCTTCGCGCCAAGCTTCTCCCGCAGCTTTTCCTCGGTCTCAGCGTAGTGTTCCTTCGCTTTCGCGGTCGCATCCGCATAGGGCTTTGCCATCTTCTGCCGGTTCCGCGCCCGCCGCTTTGCCTCCTCTAAGTTTACCTGCGCCTGTAATGCCAGCGCATGCTTTCTGGCTTCCTCGTTCATCTCCTTTGTCTGCTGCCCAAACTTTCTGCGCAGCGCCGCATTGCTTTCGTTCGCCACTCCCGGCAGGCCTAAATATTCGCCCCAGATCTCCATAGCCAGTTCCTGCTTCGCCGCATCCCAGTCGCTGTCGTAGGCGCTTTCCATCGTCGGGCGGACGGCATCATGCGCGGCTGCCATCGCCTCCAGCGCATCTGCCGCACTGCTGGGTGTTTCCGTGGGCAGCAGCCCTCCGCCAATTCCCTGCAGCTCGGTAAAGTCCGCGTCCCACCGGCTCACCTCGCCGTTCTTTGTCAGCGTCAGCTTCACGCCGTGCCTTGCCAGCTCCTTGGTAGCTCCTGCCCAGCTGCCGTATTTGTACACCACTTCCCGGTAGTCCTTGCTGCCCTTTGCAAGGCTCATGCTCATCTCGTGCAGTTCCGGGTACTGTTTCCACAGCGCGTCGTTTTTCTTTGTGCTTTTCTCCATGATCTGCTGCGCCATGTCCAGCACAAAGCCGTGAGCCTCGGCCCAGTCCGCTTTCCCGTCTGCCAGATAATCGCTCAGCGCCCGCAGGCGGCTTGCCAGCGTCTTTGTGTCCATCCAGCTGGCGCTGGCCTTCACCATCTTCCGGGCAATGTGCAAAAGGCTGTCGTCGCTCACCCTGGCGTTCTGCGCCTGCTCCATCACCTTCTGCACAGCCTCGCTCGCTGCCCGGCCGCTGCCCATCTGCGCTTCCCTCGCGGCTTCCACGTCCTCGCTGTCCACATCCAGCTGGTACTTTCCGTGGTCCCGGATGTAGTTCCGGTCTTTCTCGATCGCGTCCGCCCGCGCCTGCAGCCGCTCGGCCGCGCCCGGCATTCCACTCTCTGCTTTCTGCGCCACTTCGTCTGAAAAGTATTTGGTAAAATTCGCATCGTGGTTGACAAGGCGGTAGTAATCGAATATACTGAGGTCAGAAGAACCGGTAGGGGTTTCCATGTTGGAAGCAATTCCAGCATCGTACCCCTCTGACCCGGTTCTTTCAGAAGAGACTGGTAGGGCAGCCTCCTGAGTCAGCAATGGCTCTTGACGCACCTGAAGATCCAGCTCTTTTTCAGAAGAACCGGTAGTCACGCTGTCGGTGGTGGAAACACCATCTCCACGGGACTCTGACCCGGTTCTTTTTTTATTGGCTGCATCCCGGCTTTCCTGCGTGGTAGTCTCTGCGATCGCAAAATAAAGTGTTGTCGGGCGGTTATCAAACAGCTTCAGTTCTGCACGCACCGGGATGATGCGTTCTCCGTCCTGCAGCGCACTTGCCAGCACGATCATGCCCTCTACATGGGGCTTACCTTTCTTGTCAGCATGGGCTTCCAGCGGCTTTGCATTTCGCAGTACTTCCTCAATGTTTGCCTGCACCAGTGCAAAATCGTTGTATTCGCGCGGGGTCAGCTCTGTTTGCTTGCCCACGCTTTCCTTTATGTTATTGTTTCCGTATCTAAATTCAATATCAAGGTCGTCAAGGTCAAACTCCTTCTCCTGAATTCCAAATTCAGTCAGCACTTCCCTGATCGCTTTTCTCGCATCCTGTGGCCTCACGCCGGACCAGTTCTGCCCGCTCACCTTTGCGGTTCGTTCCGCGTTCGGCTGTGCCGGCCAGATGGTCAGCGCCATCTGCCGCTTTGTTTTTTCTTCTTCTGTCTCGCTTGCCATTTCGGGCAGGTTATATTTTTCTCCTTCCGCTGCCGCTTTGCTGCCGGCAGCGTTTTTGTTTGCCCCGCCGTTTGCTTCCAGCGCCGCGCGGTAGCTTTCGCCCGCGTCCGTCTGGTGGTTGAACCACAGCTGCTGCAGGTCTTTCAGCTGCTGCTCGGTCAGGCTCTGCGCCGCCCGCGCCGCCGCGTTGGTGGGCTCCTTCACCAGCAGGCTCTTGATGTCCGTCAGCACCTTCTCCAGCATGGTGCCGATCTTCTCCATCACCCGCTGGCACTTGCCCAGTGCGCTGGCGTTCTGCTGCGCTTCCAATGCCTGCTGGCGCAGATAATTGCGGAAGCTCTCCTCGCTGCCAAAGATACTCTGCATCGCGTCGGCAGTGATCTCCTCCATGGCCTGGTTGTAGGTCAGGCTCTGCCCTGCTTTCTCGTACCGGTCAAGGTAGCTTTCCACCAGCTGCATCACGCTGTCCATGCCGTTCTGCTTCACAAGGTAGTGTTCAAAGGTGTCGATCATCTCCTGTGCGCCCGCGCTGTCCCAGCTGTTCGCCGCGTGGAAGGTCTCGTGCAGCACCGTGTCCGTGTCCGCCTCGCCGGAGTAGAACACCTTCCCGATGCCGCTCTGGATCAGTCCCTTCGCCCGGTTTTTGATGCCCTCAGTCACCCGCTGTGCCGCAAGGCCGTTGGCTCCCGCCGTCAGCCGGATCAGCTCGTCCCCGGCACGGCGGCTGCCGCTCTCGGTGCCGTCGCCGTTGTACAGGGTTCCTGCATCTTCCCGCAGTGCCGCCGCATCCGGCTTTCTGCCAAGCTCTGCCGCCTTGGTCTCTTTGTAGCGTTCGGCTTCGCCCCTGCCTTGGGTGTAGGCCATCTCCAGCGCCAGCCGCCCAGTCTCGCCGGTCGCCAGCACCTGCCGCACCGCGCCGCTCAGTGTCCCGCTGCCGGTCATCTGCAGCGCCTGCGCAAAGCTCTCGCCCTCGCCGTTCACGCCCAGCCGGTACAGGCTTGCCGCCGCCGGGGTGTACACCTCGGCGCCCACGCCCTCCGGCATATTCCGGCTCATGCTCTCCGCTGCCGCATCGCTCACCCGCCAGCGCTTCGCCAGCTCCTTCACGGCCTGCGCCGATCCTGTCTGCTGTGCAAAGGCTCCCTCCCCGAGGGAGCTGTCGAGCGAATGCGAGACTGAGGGAGTTTCCACCGTTTCCCCGGTGTTTTCCACGCTTTTCCCGTTGACATCCCCCGCCCGCTGTGATACAGTTGTGTCGGCGGAAGTAACTGCACTTAACGTTCCGGACGTGTCTCTGGGGTCGGCAACGGCATCCATAGAGGGCTGCAGAGCTTTCGCTATTTCTTTTTCCGGTACTCCTACAGAAGATAAATATTCCGACACGATAAAGTTTCGGCTCTTCTTTGTATCACAGACGGCTTCCACAACAATGTGGGAGCCGTCTATTTTTTTCTCAAAGATCACGATGGGTGCTTTTTTTCGGTTCCCGGTATAATATCCGTCCGCTTTTCGTGTTGCCAGATACGCATTGTCAAAGTGGTTCAGCACATACGCCGCCCGCGCCACGTCCGCGCTGTTCTTCATGGTGCCGTCGGCGCTGCCATCCCCGCCTGCGTGCCGGTTGGTGATGTGTTTCACCGCGTTGGCATCCATCATCGTCACCTTGCCCACCTTGTCAAGGCCGGTCAACTGCTGCATGGCGTCCCGCATCCGGTCGCTGGTCTCGGTCACAGTGTAGGGTTCCAGATCTTCGCCCGCCCGCACCCGGTCCACGTATTCCGCAAGGCCTGGGTCAACGCTCTGTTTGTATTCCTCAATGCTGGCGTTCTGCGCCGGGGTGTGCACCGCCGGGTCATCGTTCACCGCCGTCTGCTCTGCCTTTTGTGCCGCCGTTCCCAAGGCTCCCTCCCTGAGGGAGCTGTCGCCCGTAGGCGACTGAGGGAGTTCGTCCCCCAAGGCTTCCTCCTCGGGAGAGCTGTCAGCGCCCTGCGCTGACGGAGAGGGTCCATTCCGCTGTCCGGTCTGTCCTTCCGCCTCCAGCGCCGCGCTCATCCTGCCCAGCTGCGTGCCCACGGCACCGCCCAGCGCGCCGGAAGCGCCGCCGGAAAGGCCGCTTTCCAGCGCCTGCAAAAAGGTGTCTCGGCTGAACATCTCCTCGGCCGCCTGCGCGTCGCCCAGGGCCGCGTCAATGGCCTTGTCCGCATAGGTCTCCACAAATGCCTGCATGGCGTTGTCGATGCCGCCGGACACCGCATTCGCCACCGTCGGGTACTGCTGCGCCAGTACGCTGTTGTCTGCCACGCTGCGCACCACGTCTGCCAGCTTCCCCGCCGGCGTGTCCTTGGCGTAGTCGCTGCCCATGGTCCGGGCAAGGTCTGCCGCGCCCACGCTGTTGATGGCCCAGCCCGCGCCAAACTTCGCAAGGCCGCCCACCAGCGTCTTGCCCGCGCTCTCGCCTTTGTCAATGCTCTGGCCCATGGCTTCCGCGCCGCCCTGGGCGCTCAGCACCGGCAGCACCAGCGCCGGGCTGATGCCCGCCACCGCAAGGTTCTCCGCCGCGCTCGTCGCAATTCCCATTGCCGTCTTTGCGGTCTCGTTCATGCCCGCTGTCGCGCGTTCGGTGTGCTTTCTGCCGTAATCGTACAGCTGGTAGCCCACGCTCTCGTCCTTGTCAACGCTCTCGTTCGTCACAGTCCCGGCCACCTTCTGCCGCATGCCGGTGATCTCGCTCTGGCTGTACCCCATGGCCCGCAGCTGCTCGTCCGTGTACTGCGGCTTATAGTCCATGTCCACCGCCGTGATCATATCCTTCAGCTGCTTTGCCCGTTCATCTCCTGCAAGGCTCTTGTCCAGCGCACGTTCATTGGCGTTCGTGCTCCATGTATTCCAGATCGCCGTTCCGAGATTTTCGCCCAACTGCGGACTGAACGACGCCACCGCTCCGCCAATGCCCTTCCATGTGTCCGCCGAGCGCCGCACGGCCTTTTCCGCAGCAGGCAGTTCGTCGTACTCGGCAATGTACTGCCGCGCCTCGTCGATCTGCCACTGGCTGTACCCCTTGGCGATCAGCTCCGCGTCGGTATACGGCTTCTGGGCCTTCACGGCATTGTCGCCGGTGCTGCTGCCCAGTGCAGCAGCATCCTCCACGCCGCTCTTTCCCATCCGGATCAGGCTCACCAGCGTCCGGTGCTTCGGGTCTGCATCCATCCACCGGTTCAGCCGTGTAAAGTCGCTGAATTTGTCCTCGTCCTCCGCCTTCGCCGTGTGGTCTTTGATGGCCTGCGCCCCCTGCGCCAGCACGCCCTCGCTGCCGCTGCGCCGCCGCTGTGCGGCCTTCTGGCTCTCATTTGCGCCCCGCACCACCGCCGCCGGGGTGCCGCTTTCTGTCTGCAGCCATTCCGGCTGGTTCTGCCGCTGCACCGTCGGCAGCTTTTTTCCCGTCTTGGCCGTTGCCGCCGCGGTCTGGGTGCCGTCCATCTGTGCCAGCACTCGCGTGCCAAGGCTCTGCGTTGCCGTGGTGGTGGTCTTTTTGCCGCCTGCCGTGCCACCGCTCTTTGCCGGGCCGGTCGTCTTTGCGCTCGTTCCGGCCTTCACCGTGCTCAAGCCTGTTGCCAGCGGAGCACCCGCCGTCACGCCCGTGCTCCCTCCGCTCTTTGCGGTGCTGGCCGCCTTTGTGTTCGTGCTGGCCTTTGCTGCCGCAGCGGCCTTTTTGCTTGCATCCTCTTTTTCCAGTGCTTCGCGCTTTCTGCGCACTTCGTCTACGCTCCAGCCCATTTTCTTCTCCTTTTTACCATCCCATCACGTTGGACACCCGGCTGATCACATCATCGCCGAACCCCAGCCGGATCAGGTATTCCGAAATTTCGTCCGCGCTCTTTCCCTGGTTCGTCATACTCTGCGCCTTGTCGAGTGCTGTGTCAAAGCTGTTTCCATTGGTGCCGTCCACCGGCTTCACCGTGCCAAACACCGCCGGGCGCTGTAATACGCCCGCCAGCTTGCTTCCGGTGCTCCCGCTCCGGGCCGCCGTCCCGCTGCCGCTGCCTGTTCCTGTCGGTGTCAGCCACCCCGCATCCGTCAGTGTCTGCTTGTAGAACGGGTACAGCGGGTCAGTATCCTTCATGCTCTGGAACTTCGTCGCCATCGTCTGCAGCTGGGTGTTGGTAAATTCCTTTCCTGTTTTCTGGCTGGGGTTCGTGCTCTTGGTGCTTCGGCCGGTGGTCTTGTACCGGTTGCTGATGGCCAGCTGACTTGCGTACTTGGCAAGGTCTGCCTGGTTCAGCCGGTTCGTCACCGAATCGAAGCTGTCCAGCGCATCCGTCCCATATCCAACCGCCCTTGCAATGGTCTGTCCCAGCGTCGGTGCGCCTGCAGTCGTATAGTCCTGTGCTTTCATCAGATAGTCCAGATTATCCTTGTCCGTCTGCGAAAGGCCCTTCCATTCGTCAAACATGTCGTAGCTCAGGTCGTAAGGTTCCAGAAACTTGCTGATGGCAGCTTCCGGCACGCCCTGGTCCAGCATCTCATATGCCTCCTTCAGCGCCGCGTTCTGCTGCACCGTAAAGTCGCTCACGCCCTGCAGGTTGTCGAACATATTCTCGTCCATCCGGTACATTTTCAGGATGGCTTTTGCACCGTCCACGTTGCCGTTCCGGTACTCTTCCTTTGCCTGCACAATGGCATTCGCCTTCTGCTGGCTGTAACCCATGTAAGCATTATAGGCCTTGCCCACATCGCTGCCCACATTCTTGATCACGTTCCACACGTTGCTCAAAAAGTCGCTGTTCTCCTGCCGGGCCTGCTGGGTGCGGCCGTACCGGTAATTCCGCCAGTCCGCCGCATCCGCCACGCTGCCGTCGTACTCGCTGCGTGCAAGCTGGTCCTGCGTCAGCAGGTTGTCCAGCTGGGTGCCCCGGCCTGCAAGTTCCTGCTGCCACTGGCTCAGGGCGTCCGCCCGCGCCTGGGCGTACACGTTCGCGGTCTGGCCCGTCTCCCCGGCCGCCGCCTGCTGTGCTGCGCTCTTGGCCCAGTTTGCGCCGTACCCGGCCGAAAGGCCGTTTGCCACCTCTTCTGCCGCGCTGGCCCCGGCGCCTGCATTGCCAAAAAGGCGGCTCAGGGCGCCCCGGTAGGTGCCGTTCTGGCTGTCGTAGCCAAGGCCCGCGCTGTTCGTCGCATCCATGCCGTTCAGTGCGTCCTGAATGCCTGCGTCGTAGCGGTTCTCATATGCCCCCGGCATGGCCGCTTCCGCCTGTGCCTGCTGTTTCTGCTGGTCGTTCAGTCTCTTGATGGTCCCCATTTTATTCTCCTTCCTTTAAGCAAAGCTCCCCCCTTCGGGGGAGCTGTAAGCAGCTCCGGCACAGCCGGACTGCGCACTGAGAGGGTTCTTCAGATAAAGAAGAACGGCAGGATCTGCGCCGCCATGCCCAGCACGCTGAACAGCCCGTTCAGGGTGCTGCTCACGTTCTGCTGCCGCTGTGCATAGGCGTTGTTGTACTCGTTCTGCCTGTAGCTCAGGTCGTTGTACCAGTTCGACAGGTCTTTCTGGTACTTGTTGTAGTCATTCTGCTCGGCCTGCTGCAGGCCGTTCAGCTCCTGCTGCAGCCCGCTCTTTTTCGTGTTGTACTCGCTGCGGCTCTGGCTCGTCAGGCTGTCCAGCACGTTGTCCAGGTCGCTCATGGTCGCCGCATAGGCCTTCTGGCCCGCCTGGGTGCCGTAGCTGGAGCCGTACCCGCCGGTCAGGGCGCTGGCATTGGCCTGCGCGTTCTGGTTCGCCAGCTTCGCCTTCTGGGTGTACTCGCTCTTGTACTGCTGGTATGCCGTATCGGCCGCCGGGTCATAGTCGTAACCGCCCAGATCATCCAGCTTGCCCATCACGTTGTCGATCTGGCCCTTGTACTTGCTCTGGTAGTCGGCCGGTTTCGTCTGTTCAAAGCGCTCCAGCTCGCTCCGCGCGTTGCTCAGTCTGCTCATCTTCAGCTCTCCTTTCCGCTCAGATAATCCTCGCTCATGTTCTCGCTGCTAAGGTTGGTCAGCACATAGGTCAGCTGCTCGTTCAGCTGGTACAGGTAGTTCGTCAGCGCCTGCGCGTCCGCCTCCGGCATCTGGTCGCTGAATCTCGGCAGGCCGATGCCCGCCAGTCCCGCAATGCTCGCCATTGTCTTCTCCTTTCATCGTCTCGGCACCGCGCCGCTCACCCTTGCCCCTGCTGCATCCGCAAACGTAAAGGCCATGCTCCGCAGCACCATCTGTCCGGTGCCTGCAAATCTCAGCCGCATGGTGTCGTGCCGCCGGGGCACAAAGGGCAGGTTTACCCGCTGGTGGTCCCTCGTCACCGCACAGCTGCTCACCGTCTCCCAGTCCCCGCCGTCGTAGCTCACCGCCACGGTCAGCACCGTGTGAGCCAGTGCATCCATGCGCAGCGTGACCCGGCTGATGTACTTGTCGTCCGGCACGGCAAGGCCGATGTCTCCGGTCACGGCCTCAAATTTCAGCCCCGTCTCGTCCTCGCCGCTCACTTCCCGCTCCGGGTCGGCCGCCCACAGGGCATTGCCGTCCCACAGGTACAGCTGCTGGCCGGTGCTCACCATCCCGGTGCCCGCCGCGCTCTCCTCCTGCCACAGGCCCCGCTCGGTATCGTACACCAGCAGCCGCCCGCTGCCCGTGTCCGTTTTTCGGTGCAGGTACAGGTAGTACCGCGCATCCAGCTGCCCGCCCACGGCCCGGTCCACCGCCGTCAGCTTCCCGGTGTCCAGCGCGCCGCTCACCTTGGCAGGCAGGCTTCCGCTCCACGCCATCACCCCGTCCGGCGACAGATAATACAGCGTCTCCGCGATCACGCAAAGGCTTCCCGCCGCATTCGCCGCCACGCCCCGGCACCGCACACTGCTCATCTGGTAGTCGCTTGGCTTCGATCCGTACAGCTTGTGGATGCAGTTTTCTTTAAAAAACAGCAGGTACCCCAGGCAGCTGGCCGCCCCGGTAAACGCGCCGTCGCTGCCCACGCTCACCGCGTAGCTGTCCGACGCAATGCCCCGGTAACTGTACCAGTTGGTGGGGTCGCCCAGGGCACAGGCATAAATGCTGTTCTCCTCCCGGCTGCATCCCCACACCCGGTTGCCCTGCTCGGTCACAAAGTCCAGGTCCGGCACCCGCCGTTCCAGCTTCACCGGCGCTGCGGCCGCTTCGTTCTCGGTCACCTTGCCGTCGGCGCTTCGCCAGCTGGTGCCGGTGGCCGTCACGGTCCAGCTGCCATAGTACCGGGTGCTGTCCTCCGGCACGGCCAGCGTCGTGATCACGTCGTCCCCGTCCAGCGTGCTGATGCTCACCTCGCCGTTCAGCCCGGCCGCCGCCGCACTGCATACGGTGCCCGGCATCCCGCTCACCGTCACGGTGTCGCCTTCCTTCAGCACGCTGCCAAGGCCCGGGCAGTGCAGCCGCAGGCTCGTCAGCAGGATCTCGCTCCACTTTTTGTTCTTCGCGCTGTACTTCAGCAGCACGCCGCCCGCGCCGTAAGGGCTCTCGGCGTCCCCCTTCAAAAACAGCTGCCCGTCCGCCGGGCTCTCCGGCTCGGTCGTGCCCACCCCGTCCGGCGTGTAGGTCCTGCCCTCGCCGTCGCAGGGGGTCACGGTCATGGTCCCGCCGCTCAGCGTCCACACCGCCGCAAGGTCCGTCAGCTCCCCGCTCACCGTGTCAAAGGCCTTCTTGTCCGGCCAGATCAGCACCTTCGTGCCCATGCCGGTCATGGCCTTCTCGTTGTCGGTCAGCGCGTTTTCCAGCGCCACCGCCCCAGCCCGGCTCTCGTCGGCGTCCGGGGTGTACTCCAGCGTGGTCCCCCGGCAGATCACCAGCCCGTTCAGGTGGTACATGCCGTTCACGTCCTGCACCTCCCGCACCTTTTTGCGGGTCGCCCGCGTCTGCAAAGCCGGGTACCCCCGGCCGGAAAAATTCAGGCTGCTGCTCAGCTCCGCCTCGCTGCACCCGTAGGTCTCGTTCACCCCGCCAAAGGCCCGCAGCATCTGCCGCCCGCTCTGCAAGATGTTCAGGTTTCGCCCATCCGTCATCTCAGTACCTCCACTGCACACCGCCCGCCGGGGCATAGCGCCTGCGCATCCATGCGGCAAACTCCTGCACATAGTCGCTGTACAGCTGCATCTCGTTAGCCGCCCGTGCCACCTCGCCCAGGGCAAGGTCCATCTGTACACACAGCCAATGCACATACAGGGGTGCAAACTGCTCCGGGGCCAGCAGCTCGGTGTCGTAGGCAAGTCCGTCGGCCCATGCCGTGTCCGCGCCCACGTCGTCAAAGTCCACCGTCTCGCTGCGCTCCACCACGCTCCCGCGCAGGCGGCTGTCGCACTGCCGCAGCCAGTTCTGTTTCAGACTGTCCGAAAATTCATTGTTCGGCCGCATCTCGTCGGCCTGCTCCATGGCCTGTCCCGCCGTCATCTCGTCATCTTCTCCTTCCAAATCAAAAGGCCCCGGCACAGCCATGTGCCGCTGTACCGGGGTCCGTCTTTCTATAAAGGCTCGCTCTCTGAGGGAGCTGGCTCATCGCGCCGCGTCAGCGTCCGGTGAGCCTGAGGGAGTTTACACGCGCTGTGCCTGCTGCACGGCTGCCGCCTCTGCTTCGGCAATGCGGGCCACGGCCGCGTTGTCCATCTCTTCGCTGTGGCGCAGCACCTCGGCCACCGCCTTCGGCACCTCCACGTCCACGCCGCGCTGGATCAGGTAGGTCTCGCCGTTCACGCCCACAAACACAGGTGCCTTATAGCGCTGGCTGTCCTTGAACAGGTGGATCACCTCGGTGTCCTTCTCCTGGGTGTCCATCGTGTCCTTCTCCACAGCCTTGGTTTCCTGCACGGCCGTCTCAGTCTTTTTTACTGCCATCGTCGTACCTCCTTGATTTTCTTAGTTTGCCAGTGCCTTGGCGCTGTAGCGTGCGCTGCAGCTCTCAATGCGCACCATGTACTGCTCGCTCAGGCGCTCTGCGGTCTTCACGGCCTTCCAGCCCACGGACGCGCGCTGGTTCAGCGGGTCATCGCCGTAGCCCAGCTGCTTCACGATGTGCTGCATGCTGCCGCCCTCCAGCTCGGTGGTGGCGTAGGCGTGGGCACCCAGCACCAGGGTGCTGAACACCGCCAGACCCGACGGGCAGCCGGTGCCCTTCCAGATCTTTGCTTCGCTCGACACCACAAAGCGCACGTTGTTGATCTTGCCGATCTCGCCGTTGAAGATCTCTTCCGGGGCCGCGTACTTGTGCGCCTCGATCCAGTTCGGGTCCTTGCGGATGTCATAGCTGGTGTACGGGTGCACGATGGCCACATAGCTGTCGCCGATGGGGTCTGCGTTCTGGGCCTGCAGCATGGCCACCGCCTGGTCGATCAGGTCCACGGTCAGCTGTGCGGTGACGTCCAGCGTTGCGCGGCTGGTCACGGCAGTCTCCACGCCGTCCGCCACCTTGGGCGCGTAGATCACGTTCGTGCCGCCGTTCAGGATGTCGCGCACCGCGGTGTCCATGGTGCGGGCCGCCTGGCTGGCCAGAATGTTGGTGGCCTGCACCACGTTGTTGTCAATGGCGGTCAGGTCCAGCATGTCGGTCAGGGGCACCCAGCCGCCGTACTGGTGCACCTCGGCGGTGATGGTGGTCACGTTCAGGGTCTGGCCGGTCGGGGTCACGCCTTCGGTCAGCGGGGTGGTGGCCTTCGGCAGGTTGTCGTACCGGCGGAACTCAATGGTCTTGCCGTTGTTCGCCGGGATCGGGTAGCTGTCGCCGAACTGGTCATGCACCAGCGCAGGCTCTGTCAGATCCAGCAGGGTCTTTTCGTAGTAGGTCTTCATCTCGGCGGTCATGCCGCCGGATGCGGTGGTATTCTGCAGCTGTGCGCTTGCATCCGCAAACATCTGCAGATCCAGTCTCTTTTTGCTCATCTGTTTGTCCTCCTTCAAGGTTTTTTATCTTCTCACGCCCTCTGCGTGGGAAATCTCTCACAGCACGATGCGCTCTCCGCGCCGTGCCCGCTTTGCCAGCTCGGCCCGCTGCTTGGCGGTCATGTGCGCCACGTCCACCTTCATCTCGGCCGCGCCGCCGGGGTGCGCCCCGTTCTCGGCCGGCCGCTGTGCCCTCTGCTGGATCCGCGCCGTCACGCCCTGCTCCACCTGCTGGGCCGTGCGTGCCGTGCTTGCCTCCATCAGCTGGTCAAAGTAGGCGGCCCGGTACGCCGCTTCCAGCCCGATGCCGCGCCGGATCATGTCCGCCACGCTGGGGTTGTTCAGCACCTCGTCCAGCTCAAACGCCGGGTACTTCACCTTCAGCCGGGCCGCTTCCGCTTCCCACTGGGCCCGCACGGCCGCCGCACGCTGCTGGTGCTCGGCCGCCTGCCGGATCTGTTCGGCCCGCTGTTTCTCGGCGTTCGCCCGCTGCAGCTCACCTTCCATCCGGTCCAGCTCCCGCGCGGTCTTTACGCTGATGCCGCGCTCCGCTGCCAGCGTCTCATAGTACTCGTCGTTCTTCACTTTGCCGTTCTTCACGGCCTCGGTCAGGGCGGCCAGGTTGTCCGCGCTCTGCACGTCGATGCCGTACGCCTCGCCCAGCGCGTCCATCAGCCCCTTCACCGCCGGGTTGTCCAGTACGTTCTGCACGGCCATCTCCGACGCCCGCTGCAGTGCCTCTTCAAACTCGGCCGCGTACTCGCTCTGCATCAGCTGGCCAAAGGCTCTGCGCTTTTCCGCCGGGTCCGTCAGCTTGGGCTCCGGCTCCTTCTGTTCTTCCGGCTTCTCCTCCTGCGTCTCCTGAGCTCCCCCATCGGGGGAGCTGTCGCCCGCAGGCGACTGAGAGGGTTCTTCTGCAGCCGGTGCGGCCTTCACCGCTCTGCCCGGTCGGCTGCGCTTTGCCAGCCGCTCCTGTGCGGGGCGCAGCTCCGGGGCCTGCACCGCCGGGGCCGCTTCCGCCCCATCGCCAGCAGCACCGCCGTCTCCGCCGCCTTCTGCAAACAGCTGCAGGTTCATCTTTCCGTCCACCATGTCCGGCAACTGTGCCGGGTCCGGTGCCTTGCCGTCCGCAAACACCATGTTCACCACCAGCTCCACGTTCTCCGGGTAACTCTCGGCCAGCGCGTCCAGTCCGTCCTGTACCAGCTCCACCCATGCTTCCACCATGTCGCAGCTCTCATTGGTCGGGGTCACCTCCACGCGCATCCAGCCCTCACCGTGTGCCACAGCGCCCAGCACCACAAGGCCGGCCCGTGCGGCTTCCTCCACCTCATTCGCCAGCGTCTGCATCAGCACGCTCACGGCCGCGCACACAATGTCGCTGCCGTACTTGCCTGCGCCCGCATGGCCCTTTGCCTTCACCTCGTAGCCGGTCTTGCCGTCGTTCCATACCGTGCGCATCACTGTTGCTTCGATCATCCGGTTTTCCTCCGTTCTTTTATTGCGCCGCAGCGCACATCATGCTGCCCATGGCAGCCTTATTCCTTGTTCGGGTTGTTCACATCCATGGCCCGCTTCGCCGCCTGGCTGGAAAGGCTCCCGCTTCTGTCGCCCACCACGCCGCCCAGGCTGTTCAGAGTGCTGGCCGCTGCGGTCTTTCCTCCGCTTCCGCCCCCGCTGCCTGCTGCCGCCTGCCCGGCCGCGCTGGCCGCCGCACTCACGTTGGTGCCGTTCTGCCGGTCGATGATTGCCGCCATCTTCTGCAGCTGCTGGGCCATCTGCTGCAATTGCTGGTACAGCGTGCCGTTCTGGCTCACCCGCTCCCGCACCTTTTCGATGCCTTCAAAGTCCATCATGTCCAGCGCCGCCAGCGCGGCGTCCGCGTTCGCCGGTGCAAAAAATCCCAGCTGGTAGCACTCTTTCGCCGTCTCGTTCTGGCTAAGGCGGCTGAAGGTGCTCTTCTTTGCCGCCGTCACCGTGATGTCAAACACCGGCTCGTGGTCGCCCAGCTGCACACCGCCCACCATGCCGCCGGGCTGCGCCTGCAGTGCCGCGTTGCTAAAAGGCACATACTCCGTGCCGCTGCTTTCGCCGGTGATACGGTACACCCGCTGTTCGTCGTAAAACTGCCGCATCAGCTCGATCACCAGGTAGCACTCTTTCGCAAAGGCCCGGTATGCGCTCTTCAGCATGTCGCGGCTCAGTTTGCTGCCCGCTTCCTGCAGGGCCGCAATGGCACTGGCTGCCGTCAGTCCGCTGGTGGTGCCGCCCTGGCTCACGTCCCGGTTGCCGCTGATCTCCTTCAGTTCGCTCACCCGGTCATCCCGGTAGGTGATCAGGTTGCCCTGCAGCCCGCTCACCTGCAGCGGCCGGAAGGTGTCATCCGTCAGCCGTCCCACCACATGCACGATGTCCCGGCCAAAGTCTGCCAGCTCTTCCTCGTTCACGCCTGCCGTGTCGCTCAGCACATACCGCTGCTTCGCGGCCAGCTTCACGTTCTCGTCCATGGCGTGGTTCATCTCGTCAATGGCGGTCTGGGTGTCCTTCATCACGTCGATGTACCCAAAGCCCGCCGGGCTGTCCTCTTCCCGGAACAGCGGGTCGAACACAAAGGGGTAGTTCCCGTGGTCGTAAAAGCCCCGGTCCCTCATGGCCGGGTCGTTCTCGCTTGCATACAGCACCACGCCGTTGCAGTATTTGCAGTAGTGCAGCACCGTCTGTCCGCCGGGCAGGGCCTTTTTGTAGTACCAGTCCACCACCACGCTCTTGTCGCTGGTGTCCAGGCTGTCGTCGTGGACGTACTTTGCCACGTCCAGGCTGTGGCCGGTGTGTCCCTTGAGCTGTGGGTACTGGCTTTCCAGCTGGTCGTTGTTCGCCAGGCTCAGGCTGAACAGGTTCGGGCTGTCCTGCACGTCCTCTACGCCCGGCTCCCAGTACAGCATTAGGATGTTGATGCTCTTGATGCTGATCTCGCCCAGCCCGCCCCGCGCCGCCGGGTCCCAGAACACGCCCTTCACGCCGGTGCCGGTCTTGAGCTTGCGCCACCAGGTGTCGCTGTAGGCCGTCTCGTAGTCGCACTGCTCCAGCACCGTGGGCAGGATCTTCGACAGCACCTTGGCGGTCTCCTCGTCGTCCGCTGCGCGCGGCAGCACGTTCGGCTCCGGGTAGTTGTCCATGGCGTCGGCGTGCTTGTTGGCAATGCTGTTGAACAGCCACCCGCTGCTTGGCGTGGGCTTGCCCGCCATCATCTTGTTCTGGTAGTTCTTCCAGTGTCCCATGCGGAACCACAGCTCGTTTTCGATGATGCGTTTGTCCAGTGCGGCCTTGCCCGCCTTGTACTTCTGCAGCAGGTCGTTTGCCTGCCGCACCTCGTCCTCACCGATCGCGTCCGCTTCGTCAAAGGCTCCCTCCCCGAGGGAGCTGTCTGCGCCAGCAGACTGAGGGAGTCCGGTTCCCGGCATCGCTCCCTCCGGCCGTGCCGGAAGCAGCTGCATGCCCATCGGCATCTGCGCAGGCTGTCCGCCCTGCATCATCCAGTCCGGCATCTGCTGGCCGCTCTCTTCCTGTGGTGGGTATCGCTCCGACAGCTGTCGCAGCAGCTCTTTCTCGTCCATCGTCATCGTCTCAAATCCTCATCACCCTTGTGGGGCTCTTGCGCACGTCCATGTCCAGCGGGTCATCCTTCAGCATCGGCACGCTCTCGGTCTTGCGCGGGCTGATGGGGTTTTCCATCAGCACATACCGGCACTCGTCGTAAATGTGGTCTTCCTGTGTGGTGTCGATGTCCTCCACGTTGCTCTCGTCGTACACCAGGTTCGGGATGGTCCGGATAAAATGCTTGCAGGTATCGAACACCTGGAACATCGGCCGGCCCTCGGCGTCAAAGGCCAGCCGGTAATGGAACTGCATCTTACCCGCCAGCCGGGTGTGGTCGCCCGGTGCCCAGAAAATATAGTTCGGGTGCTTTTCTTGCATGGCGGCAATGCTCTCGCCCTGGCTCTCGTTGAAGATCGCCGGGTCGGCCACGCCCTGGATGTGTCGGCCCCGCAGCATCGGGTCGTTTTCCTCCGCCTCTTTGATCATCCGCGCCTGCTCCACCGGGTTGACTTTCGTTCCCTCGTTGGGCGTCCCGGTGCAGCCGTACAGCTCCTTGATGCGGTACAGCCTGCCCTCTTCGTCCGCCGCGTACCATCCCACCGAAAACGGCTTTGCATAGCCAAAGTCGTACCCGCGCCAGATCTTCCAGTGCGCCGGGATGCGGAACGGCTTGATGACGTGGGTCCATCTCTGGTCCTCGTAGTGGGCCGGGTCGTTGCGCCATTCGGTGAACACCTGCCCGCTAAAGCTGTCCCAGCTGCCGTACAAAAGCGCCTGCTTCTCCGCCTCCGGCAGGGAAGCCAGGTTGTTCAAATAGCCCGGGTCGTTCTTCAGCAGCGCCGGGTTGTCAAAGATGGTCGACGGGATAAAAATGCGGGTGCGCCGCAGCTTTTCCACGCTGCCGTCCGGCTTCTTCACATCCACCAGCTGCACCATCCGGGTGCCCGGTGGTGCCGGTGTGATAAACCGCGCCTTCACCCATCCGTGTCCGATGCCGCCGGGGTTTGCCGTGGCCCGGATGTACACCTGTGTGCCCGGCCCGCTCGGTCGGTTGCGGCTCATCAGGTAGCTGTACTCCTCCCATGTAAAGTGGGTCAGCTCGTCCACCCCGATGTAGTCAAACTGTTGCCCCTGGTAGTTGTACTTGTCCTGCGTGCGGAACATGCTGCCGAAATAGATCTTTGCCCCCGACGGAAACGTCCAGCAGTGTGTGCTGCTGTTGTACCGTGCCGACGGGAATACCGGCTTGTAGTACTGCATGGTCTTGTCGATCAGCTCCCGCAGCTGTGGGAAGGTCTTGCGCAGGATCAGCGCCCTGTAGTTGGGCACGTCCACCTGCCGTAGCGCCTCGATCACCAGCGCGTCGCTCTTCCCGCCGCCGGCTGCTCCGCCGTACAGCGCCTCGTCCTCGCCGCGTGCCATAAAAGCCGCCTGCCTCGGCTGTGGTCTCCATACGATGGGTCTGCCCTTAGCCCGGTCCATCCAGTATCACCTCTGCCTCGTCCTCTGTGCCTCTCGGCTCCATCAGCACCGCCGGGGCGCTCTGGCCGCTGTCCCGGTCTTTGGTGTCCTGGGGCACCAGCGCAGCCGCAGCCCCCGCCGCCGTGAGCAGCACCGCCGCGACGTTCGCCGCGTCCCGGTCGGTCATCACCCGGCTGTCGTATCGCTCCAGCTGTGCCTCCAGCTCCTTCCGCTGCGCCTCGTCCAGCTCCCGGTCGTAGCTGCCTGGCTGTCTGTATACCACCATCCCGGTCTCCGTGGCGTCCGCCAGCTCCTCCTCCTGGCTCTTGAGCAAGGCCCCCACCGTGTACTTCCTGGCCCTGGCATCCTCGTCCAGACGCTGCTGCAGCCGCTGCCGGATCTCTGCCGCCCTCTGGTTTTCCGCCACCCTCTGCTGCAGGTAGCTCACCTGGGCCTTTGCGCCCACAGCCGCCCGCGCCGCGATCTCCCGCGCCGCCTCGACCCGCGCTGCTGCAAATACTCCGTCCGGCTTTCCGGCCTCCTCGGCCATCCAGCTGCGGATTGTGCTCTCCGGCACGCCGTACCTGCGCGCCACTGCGCAGATGGAGTTGGAGCCGATCATGGCCATCACCACTTCGGCACGCACAGCCGCCGGGTACTTTTTGCCCCGGCCCTGCTTCCCGGGCACGGTGTTTTTGCAGTATCTCCGCTTTGCCATCCCCGGTCCTCCCTCCGTGCTTTGGCTCCCAGTCTACCGTCCGGGTCCGCAATAAAAAAACCGCGCACTTTTCAGCACGCGGTTTGCTGCGTTGCAGCACAAACAGGCCGGATGCATCGCACTCAGCCTGTCCCATGCTCCTGTATGGGCATGGCTACACCAGCCCCTCCCGTGCGGCAAAAAGTCCCACCGTGCTCAACGCCTCCAGCTCCTTGCGGTAGTAGGTCGTCCGCCCGATGTGCAGCGCCTCCACCACGTCCCACTCTTTTTCTCCGGCCATGTACCGCCGCACAAGGATCCCGGCGCACACCGGGTCCGCCTCGTCATAGTAGTCCAGCGCCTTCCCGATCACCCGGCCCCAGGCCTGCGTCAGCTCGTCCGGGGTGTCTTCGGCCGCTTCCATCGCCCTGCCATATCGCCGCAGTCCTTTCCGCACGTCCTTTTTCTGCTGTTTTGTCACCCGTGCCCCGCCTTTCCGCGCGCTTTTGCGCTGATTTGCGCGCAAATTCAGCGTTTTTCCGCGTTTCGCGCGCAATATGTAAATATAATTAATTTTTTTATCTGTCAGGTGCGAACTTTCGCAAACTCCCGCCTCCGCAGGATCAGATACGCCTGCGGGTCGGTGCTCTCCCAGCCGTCTGGCCGTGGTCGGTCGGTCTCGTACAGCTGCTGCGGGTCGTAGACCATCACCTGCACCACCTCCCAGCCCGGGAAGCGCTGCTCCCACCAGGCTGCATCCTCGGCGTGCTCGCTGCACCCCTGCCGCAGCTGTCTCCGGCTCCACTTGGTGTCGGCTGCCCGCAGCACTTCCGGCAGCGTCAGGTTCCGCGTCTCCACGCACCGGCGCTCACTGTGGCCGTAGATGTACCCTACCGTGCCGTTTTTGCCATCCCCGTCTATGCCCAGGATCTTTTTCATGTCGATCCGGTCCGCGTTGCAGGTCCCCAGCGGCTCATACTCGCCCGTGCCCGGCACCCGCCGCCTCCACAGCTTTTCCAGCATCTCGCGGAATTCACGTCGTTCGGCCGTCGTCAGGCCCTTGCACTCGGCAAAGCCGTGCATGTGCAGCTTCCCTTTCTCTCCGTTCCGCACTGCGTGCAGGCTCAGCTTCAGCCGCCTGGCTCTCTGCTCCCCGAACCGCCGGATCACCGCCGCCTTTACCCGCCGCTCATAGTTCCGCACGTCCTGCACGCAGTCCTCAAAGCTCTCCGGCCGGTATGCATCCTCGTAGGTCCCGGTCACATAAAAGCCGTCCTTGTCAAAGTTCGCCAGCACTTTGCGCTGGTATCTGCGCATGCTGGCGTTTTTGTTGCGTGCCTTCTGGCCCCGGCTGCTCTCCTTGTGCTTCCTGCCCCGCTGCCGGTGCTCCTGATCCGTCACCGCATAGATGCCCACGGTCCTGTACTCTCCGCACTCGTACTTTTTCTCCCGGATCCAGCTCTTCATGGCTCACCTCTTCTTTCGGGCAGCGCCCTTGTCCTTTTCTTTTTTTCGGTTCCCACCGTCGTAGAAATAATGGGTATACAAGCTCCCTCAAGCGCCCGCCCGGACGCTTATAAAAATAAAAGGTATATTATATACTTTGATAAAGGCTCCCGCCTGCCGCCAGCGTCTGGCAGCACCCGGCAAACTTTATGCCCGTCCCGTCGCCAAAGCCCTCCGGCGTAATTGCCGGAGGGCTTTTCCTGTTCATTTTCTTCTTCTGCTCCGCTGTCCCTTGTGGGCCATCCAGCCTTCTTTTTCGTAATCGCCCCGGTTCACCTTGTCCCGGTAGATTGCGTTTTGGGTGTACTCCTTCTCGGTTTTCAGCCGTCCCTTCCACTCCCGGTACTTTTCGCACTGGTCATGGCACGCCGGGGATCTCCCTGGGCAGTCCGGCTTGCAGCACCACTCGGTCATACCGGCACCTCCGGTTTCCCGGCCGCCGCCCAGTAGCCGTAGCTCAGCTCTTTGCGGCCCCATTTCCGTGCCGCCGCATTGTAGCGGCACAGCGCATGTACATCTTCCTGCAGCGCGTCCATCTCCGTCTTTTCCGGCTCTTTCGCACTCACGTTCTTCAGCTCCGAAAAGCCTTCCCGCTTCTTCCGGTCCTCCCCTTTCGGGATCCGGATGGGCCGCTCCTCTTTCCGGCGCTCCACACATGTCACGCCCAGGCGCTTATTGTGCCCGGCTCGGTGGGCATTCGGTGCGTCCTCTGCCCGGATAAAAAAGCCTTTTTCCACCAGCTCCACCGCGGTGCCTTCGCACACCACCCGGCCGTCGGCGTCCGTCATCCGGTACACCCACACCTTCCGGGTCGTCCCGCCGGGCGGCGCTATCTTTTTTGCCACCGGCCGGATTTCTTCCCGCTCCACCTTCCACTTCCTGGCCCGGATGCCCTTCAGGTGCTGCTTGGCCCACAGGCGGCTCACGTCATCGCTCCGTGAAAAAACGCCATCCGCTACCAGCTGTCCCGCCTTGCCTTTGTAGGCCAGCTCCCCGGTCTTTGCGTCGTACAGGCTGTAGATGTACTTCATCTGTCCCGCACCTCTCGCAGCTCTTCCCACGCATCCTTCCAGCACAGCCGCCCGAATACCTGCTCCGCTTTCCGCCGGGCTTCCGGGCCGTCCATCTCTCGCATCTGCTGGTTCTTGTACTGCTCAAACCCGACGCAGCATGCAGCAAAGTCCCGCACCTCCGGTACCTGCGAGCCGATTTTTGCTGCCAGCAGCCTGCAAAACCGCTTGCGCGTGATCTTTCTCTTGTCCTTGCTCATACTTTTCCTCCGTACAGTTCAAACTCCACGCCGTCCTCGGTGATCAGCGCCCCGCCGTCCAGGATCTCCGTGATCTGCCGGGCTCCGTCCACTTCTTCGCCGTCTGCGTTTTCACGCCCGTCCGCTCCGCCAGCTTCCACACCGTCAGGCCCCGGTACTGCATTGCTTCCGTCAGTGTCATCTCGTCCGTCTCCTTTGCCAGCTGTCCGGTGTGCCGTACTGCAGCGCGGTCTGGATTCGCTTTTCCACCTCGGCTGGTGCCAGCGGCAGCGCTTTCGGCGCGCACATCCGTCGCACCTCGTTTCGCACCTGCCGGGTGCGCATCTCCCGCATGGCCTGCTCCTCGTGCATCCGGTAGCCCCAGATTTCTTTCTGGTCCGGCCGGTCCAGCACCTCTACGTCGGTCTTGTACGCGCTGGTGCACGACCGCCGGAACCATTCCATGGCCACGTCCACGCCTTCCTCCAGCACCCACTGGTTCAGCTGCCGGTAATTCGCCAGCACTTCTTCGTGCAGGCGGTTCAGCCGCTCCGCGCCAAAGCCCAGCACCTCGGCGCAGGCAATGGCGCACACCCGCCACTCCAGTGTGGCCGCGCTGTCCACGGCTCCCTGCATTTTCCACTCTTTGTGCGACCTTGCCCGGCCTTTGGCCATCGGGATATGCAGTTCCCACACCGTGCCCTCCGGCATCTGGCTGTGCATCCAGGCTTCCGCCTTCCGCAGCGGCTCGTGCTTCCGGCTTGCCGGTCTCGTCATGATCTCCAGCACCTTGCCGTTCACTTCGTCCCGCACCGCGTTCACTTTTTTCTGTCGTTCTTTGCCAATGCCAAATTTTTCGTTCAGGGCAATGGTCACGCATGCGTGGGTAAAATCAATGGCGTTGTTCTGCGCCAGCGTGATGCTGTCCTCCAGGCTCATCTTCTGTTTCACAGCCTCTTCACCGCCTTCCGGTATCTCTCATACAGCTGCATCCACTCGTCCAGGCTCAGGCTCTTGTCCACCGAGGCAGCAGCCAGCACCTTGTATGCACTGCTCTCCTTGCTGCGCGGGTCGTGCCAGTCCAGCTCTTCCAGCGCCGCGTCCAGCTTCTGCTCGTACTCCTGCTGTGTCATTCGTCCTGTACCTCTCCCTGCCGCGTCAGCAGCTCCGTCATAAAGGCCGCCTCTTTGCCCTCAAACCGCTGCATCGCCTTTGCCTCTCCGTTCAACAGATCCAGCAGCGTGCCCTCCATCATCTTCCCAAATTCTTTGCAGCACTGTCCGCGCAGCCGCTGCGGCACATCTCGCAGGCTGCTTGCCGCCATCCCGCAAAATCCCATCGTCATTACCTTCAGGACATCTTCCTCGCTGCATTCTTTTCCTTTTACGTTGGTCAGGACTTTTCCGCCCGGCACCGTCCTCACCGTGATCTCAATCGTACCCTTCATAGTTCTGCTCCTTTTCTCTTCACGGTTCCCCGTTGTCGTTCGCCCAGGCAAGCACCTGCGATCTCGCTTCCGTCAGTGCTTCGCACAGCAGGTTCGCGGCGTCTTCGGCCATCCCGCTGGGCAGGTCGTTCACCACTGCAAGGGCTGCATCTGCGTCAATGCGGATCTGATCACAAAGCAGCGTGGCCCGCTCCCAGTCCTTTACAGTGTCTTTTTGCATTTGCCAAGCTCCTCCACATGGTACACCCGGAAGTCGTCGCACTCCGGGTGCTGCTCCCGTGCCAGCTCCTGCGCTCTGGCTTTGGCCACGCCCTAGCTGCTGCCGCCCACCAGCAAGGCCGTCTGCAGCCGCAGCGGGTAGCCGTCCCGGCTCATCTCAATGTGCACACGGTAACGCATCCTGCTCACCCCACCTTCCGCTTTCCGGCTTTCACGGTGTTCTCCGGCTGCCGGTGCGCCCGGTGTCCGGCCTTTTCCTCCTGCTCCTGGGCCGCAAAGCCCAGCCGCATAAAAAGCCCGGCCGCCAGCACCAGCACCATGGCCGTCACAAACTGCCCGTCCGTGATGGGTGCGCCCACCTGGGCGTTGCCTTCCAGCCCCATGCCGCACAGCAGTCCGGCGCAAAGGCTCCCAGCCGCCAGCCAGTGCCATACTGTCGATTTGATTTTCATTGCAAAATACCTCCGTTTGCGTTATACTTCTGGTGATAGCGGCCCTTGTCAGATCGCTTTCACTCGGAGCCCGCCGGTGTTCTCAGCACCGGCGGGCTTTTTCATTTTCTCCAGCGCGGCGTTCTTGTCAATGCGCCAGAGCTTGGGGCCCACCTTAGTGGCGGGCAGCATTCCCATCCGGCACATGCGCTGCACCGTCTTGGGGCACACGCCGATCAGTGCGGCGTACTCGGCCGGGGTCAGGTACGCGGGCAGCTGCCGCGCGTCCCAGACCTTTGCCCTTGTGGCTGTCCTTTTCATGGCTTTTGTCACTCCTCCTGTTCTTCCGCGATCTGCAGCACCCGCTGCAGCCACTCGGTCTTGCTTTTCACATCCATTGCCAGATACACATCCTCGTGGTCCGTCTCGTCCAGGTCGTGCACCAGCTGCTTGCACACCGCAAGCAGCTCGTCGCACATCGCCAGCCCGGCTTTTACCATCCATTTGCTGCTCAGCAGCATCGGCTTGCCGTCCCTTTCCGGGTGGTTCTGCTCCCGCAGCTCCTTTTCCGTCGGCACTCTCACCTCCGGCACCAGCCGCCCCGCCGGGGCATTGTTTCGGTCGGTCATCCTCTTCGCCTCCTTAGTCCGGGTTAAAGGTCTGGAACCGGTTGTCCTTGCGGCTCAGTTGCCGCACCTCCTCCGGGGTAAGGCCCGTGTCCTCGTACTGGCCCAGACGCTGCACCAGCTCGTCCTTTTTGGCAGTGCTCCAATACCCCTCCTTGATGCCGCTGCACCGGGGGGATGTCAGTCGTTCCATATGCCATCCTCCATATCAATCCCAAACTCCTCGCAGATGGTCTCGCACACCGGCTTTGCAAAGCCGATCAGCTCATCCCCGCGTGCAGCCGCCAGCACTGCTGTTCCCACGATGCCGCTCATATAGCCGTACTGGTACAGCTCCATCGCCTTCCAGTTTATCGGCAGCTCCTGCAGCAGGCCTTCCTCGTTCACGATCAGCTTGATGCTGTCCACCGGCTCCCGGGCCCATCCTGGTTCCAGGCAGCTGTCTGCCGTCTCGATCAGACCGCCCACCAGCTGCTGGAGCGTCTCCAGCTTGCAGGTGTCTCCGTCGTCGCACCGGATCAGGCGGCCCGTGCCGTCTGCTCGGATCAGGATCATGTATCGTTCCATCTTCATACGCTCCTTGTTCTGTCTCCCTTCTTTGTGCTACAATCAGCAAAAAGAAAGGATGTGTTTCATTTGGACACCACACAGCTCACTTTAGTTCTGTCTTCACTCACCGCTCTTTTCGCTTTGATTGCACCGTGGATCACAGCAGCCATCAACAACCGCGCCGAGTATAGAAAATCATCTGCTCAACTGTTTTTTCATGCCCGGACAGATGCCTACCAGAATTTTCTCTCTGTCTGTGCGTCTGTTTCTTATCCGCTCAATTTGCAGGACACGCAAAAACTGCTCGATGCTTCTTCCCGGGCGCTGGTCTTGTCTGATACGCCGTTGCAAACTGCTATCAGCAGCTATACATCCGCTTTGCTTTCCTGTCCCGCAAAGCCTTCTGAAGCTGAGCTTCAGGCACTGATCGATGCAAAATCCAAACTCATTTTTGCCATGCAGTCAGATCTGGCTTCATTTCGCTGATCCTGTGATCAGCAGCATCTCTGCCGTTGCGATCACGCTCACGATCAGGGCATACCACACATACCAGCGCAGGTGTTCTTTTGCCGTGCGCTTCATCCCTGCAATGCAAACCAGCATCCCGATCCAGACCACTGCAATGCAAACCGCCACCATCTTCTTCACCTTCTTCCGTCCCCCAAAGCTCCCCCTCTCGGGGGAGCTGTCGCCCTCGGGGCGACTGAGAGGGTTCATGCGCTCTTGCCTCCCTGGGCTGGTTGGCTCTGCTTGTGCAGCTTCTCTGCATCTGCCAGCCCTTTTGCATAGCCCAGCGCCAGCGCCTGCATCTTGTCCGGCAGCTTTGCTGCCGTGGTCAGTAATTCTACCATCCGTGTGGTCTCTTGACTTGACATCATCTTTTTACACCTCCCGTTCAGCAAGTTGTATCTTGCTGTTAGCACTATAATAATTGCTATCAGCAATTTTGTCAAGCGATTTTCCCGTTTTTCTTGCCATTAGCAAGTTTTTGTGCTATCATTCATTCAGGAGGTGATTCTATGAAAGACCGTTTAAAGCTTCTTCGCAAAACACTTGGCTTGAATCAGGTTGACTTTGGTGCGCGTGTTGGCATCGGCGGTACGGCTATTTCCAAATTTGAAAATGGCACAAACGCTATTTCTGATTCTCTCGTGCTCCTGGTTTGCCGTGAGTTCAACGTCAACGAGAACTGGCTGCGCAATGGTAACGGCGAAATGTTCTCCCGGCAGTCCACTGACCTGATCGAGCAGCTCACCCAGCAGTACAGCCTTGGTCTGTATGGGCAGCAGCTGCTTGCCACCTATCTGCAGCTTTCAGATGCAGACAAGCGCGCTGTGGAGCGTTTTGTATCGCAGCTTACCGCCAATGTCCAGCAGGCAGAGGATGCGCAAACCGTTCCTGAAAAGGAAAAACTTCTTGCCGAGTAGTCTTTTATCGTCAGTCGCTGCGGCACAGGTAAACAAAAAACGGCTCCTGTGCATCGCACAAGAGCCATTTTTCTGTTGCGTAGGCAACAAAACAAATTTTCTGTTGAATTTTTGGGCATTTTGCCATTTTCCCATGTGGTTTCTTCCTCTATACTCAAGTAAAAAGTTTGGAGGAGATACCTTTGCTTTTGTACTATTTCATTGGCGGCTCTGTTGTCTTTTCCCTGATTGCTGGCTATCTATGGGGTAATAAAACCGGACATCAGCAAGAGCAACATTCACGAGAAGCAACCGCTGTCAGTTTGGATGCTGAAATTGCTCAAAAGAAGCAATGGATTGAAAAGTTGACGGAATCATACGAAACTTACAAAAAACTCGAACAAGGTGCCGAAAAGAACCTAAACCTTGAAACCGAACGGCTTTTGAAAATCCGAGATCAGCAGCTTCTTGCTCGCCAAAAAGATTATTCTCAGAAGATTGCTTCATTAGATGACACAATTTCCAGAAAACAGCAGGAAATTGACCGTCTTAATGCAATGGCAGCTGATGCTCGTAATAATTTGGATGTCCACCGTCAGCAGGCATTAGCTTCTCGTATGGCTGATCTTGATTGTCAGGAACGTTTTCTTACTGAACGTGAAAAGCAATTAAAAGAAAATCAAGCCATGTTGGATTCCATTCTGCATGCAGAACACGCCGATACTCCCTACTTTGCCAAACAATTTGCCGATTGCCTTTATTTGATTGATCTGAAAGCGGCATCCGATCTGGAGAATAAAGCGCGTCCTGCATTTACCGCTGCTGAAAAAGTCCGCGAAATCTCCAGTCAAAAGCGTGCACTCCAAGAGCAATGCAAACTACTTGAGTATCAGCTTTTCCTTTACGAAAGTGTCTTTCCATGGCTTTCTGATTTTAAAGAGATCAGTGCAGACGATCTGGCATCCGTTGCAAACATTGCTGCTGCTCCAGAAAGCGAATATTCAACATTGAAAAATTGGCTTTCACCACAGGAGTACCAGACGCTTTCCGAAACAGACAGGCTTCAGCTTGCACTTGATCGGTACTCTAGTCGGCAAAAAAGCAATTGGCAGGTTGGCATCGAGTATGAACGTTATGTCGGTTACTGTTACGAGCAAAAAGGTTATAAGGTTCGCTATTTTGGTGCAACTGAAGGTCTCGAAGATATGGGACGCGATCTAATCGTTTCAAAAGGCAAAAAGCTTTTTGTCATCCAGTGTAAACGCTGGGCTAGTGAAAAAACGATTCACGAAAAGCATATATTTCAGCTCTATGGAACGACCATTTTGCAGGTAATGGAACACCCTGAATGTCAGGTTTCAGGAGTATTTATCACAACAACTTCGCTTTCTTCCCTTGCAAAATCTTGCGCCAATTATCTTCATATTGCTGTTGTTGAAAAATTTCCTCTCAAACCATATCCGCTTATCAAGTGCAACATTTCCAGAGATGGCGATAAAATTTACCATCTTCCGTTCGATCAGCAATATGATCGTGTAATTATAAATCCATCTGACGGCGATTGCTATGTGTCCACTGTCCAAGAAGCCGAATCAAAAGGCTTTCGCCACGCTTGGAGATGGCATGGTTCTTAATTTTGAATTATTGCATCTACGGAATATCCTTCTAATCTCCAAAAGCCTTACAGCTTGGTATCTTCTTACTCTTTTGTAAAAAAGCTGCAAATCAGTTTTTTCCGTTGCAACCGCAACATTTCGTTGTTGAATTTGTTTACAATCGGCGGGCCGATGCGTATGATAATATCAACGGAACCCGCTAAGCCTCTGGGTGCAGTTTGCATCCATGCGTATCATGGCGGGTCTTTTTTATGTCAATTTTTATTCAGATTCTGAAGAACCGCGGCCTGTCTGTCCCGGATGAGTCGCTGGCTCTCCGAGGGCAAAACAAAAGCCCGCCGAGCAGCTCTTCGTGCACAACATCGAAAATCTGCTTTCTTCTGAGGGCAACAAGTGGAAGTCCTCAAATTCCGCAGTGCTTTCCCCAAAGGAAAAATCTCAGTCCGGCACCGGCTCATAGGTTTTTTCAAAGATATCCGGCTTGCACGGATAACGTTCTCCGTTTACGCCCGTGATGATCCAGTCTCCCGGTTCCGCATGCATCACACCTTCCAGTGTTTCAATGTTCATTTCCCGGTCGGTTTGGTATGCATCTACGACCACCGGCTTTTTTCTGAATTTCATAAGCTTCTCCCTATCAGAAAGGACGTTTCAATGCCTGCTTTATACCCTTATCGCATTTTCATCAGCCACGCATGGAAATACGGCGCTTAGCCAAAACAAAAGCCCGCCGGGCGTTTCCGGTGGGCTTTATCTGAAGCTCTTATTTCAAAACGAACTGTACTGCAACCGACAATGCAAAGGCAATGCCGGACGCCCACCAGATCATTTTGTGGTTCTTTCCTTCCGGCAGGATCGCGTTGATCAGGCCGATCAGAAATGCAATGGCACCCACCGTTGCAAAGTTGAAGGTCAGCAATGTTGCCATCGCTGCATTTGCTACGGTCAGCGAGAGGTTGACGTTGATCAGGCTGAAGATACCAATAAAGATGCCCATGATGGAAAGCACATTTCCATACACGTTCTTCTCAATATTCTTCACCGTGTCCACTTTCTTTTCCAGATCCGTCACATCATCCGCCAGCGTGCCGCGGTATGTGCTCATGCCCACAAAGGCATCCTCATTCTGGAATGCGCCGTTGTACGGTTTCTCCACCGGCTCTTCCAACTGGATGAACACCAGATAACCGATGCCCTTCTCACTGTCCAGATGGATCACCTGTTTCGTGGCATTCGTTACCCGGAAAAACACCTTTGATTTGTGTCCCGGCTGATAGATCGGCGCGGTCAGGCTCAGCCCCTGCCGGATGCGGCTGTTGCGCAGCTGCACGGCTGCTGCCATGTCATTCGGCAGATCAAGCGTCTCTGTCGTTCTTACAAACACCGTATCGCCCGGTGCCAGATCCACTTCTTTCTTGGACGTATTGGTGTCCAGAAAAAAGCAGTCGGTTCTCAGGTCGTAGCCAATGTTTGTCACCTGTTCTTCATCAAACGGTTCGATCATGGAAGCGCCCTGCTTGAAAAGCTTCTTGTCGATCAAAAGCATAGAACCACCTCCTTGTTGTATGCTACTAATAAAGCACAGTTCCGGCCTGATTTCAAGGGGTTGCTGTAAAAAAGCAAAAGCCCCCTCAGCCGTTTCCAGCCGAGGGGGCCTCTGCCAACCGCTCAAACCCGTCAAAAGAAAAGTAGGAGGTATCATGCAGAGCACGGGGCTGCACCCGCCGCTCCGTTTGTAGTATAAGCTGTTTTGGCGTTTCGCGCAACCCGTCAAAAAAAGAGTGCCCGGCAGTGGTACGATGCACCGCCGGGCTGTAACAAGGAGTAAAATACGAATTCCACTCGTCGCGCCTGCCTCTGTATTGTAGCATGCTTTAGGCAGACGCGCAACCTGTATACCTGGAGGTGTGCAAAGCATAAAAAAACGGACAAATACCGCCGTCCGGATCAAAAAACTCAATCAGACGAACCGCCGAGGAATCCTCGGCGGTTGAATAAACAAAAACGCCCCGGTGCTGCCAACACCGAGGGCAGAAGGGAAGTGCACAGAATGGCAGCCAACAAAAAAGGAACAGACGGCCGCTACCGCTACCGGGTCAACATCGGCAAGGATGCCGACGGGAAGCCAAAATATAAGAACTTCTACGGCACGACGGCCCGCGAGGCCCGTGCCGCTGCGGAAGCCTACCGTATCTCCCTCGGCAAGGGCGCAGATCCGTCCCAGATGGACGCCACCCTTGCCACCCTGTATGACAACCTTATTGCGGCCAAGCGGGCAAAGGGCATCGGCCAGAAGAGCCTTGACCGCTACGAGGACAACAAAAATCACTGGGGCCCATTGCTGAACCGGCCTGCTGCATCCCTGCGCAGTGCCGACTTCCAACAGGTGCTCAATGCCCTGGCCGACTGGCACGATGGCCAGCCCCCGCTGTCCCACTATACGCTGTCCAACCTGCGCAGCAGTGCAAAGGCCGTCTACGACCTTGCGATCCCGGAGGTGGTACAGTACAACCCCATCCCTAAGACCACCTGCCCGGCAGGCACACCGCCGGAAGTCCGCGAGCCCATCACCGAGGAACAGCAGCGCTGGATCCGTGAGACACCCCACAAGGCCCAGCGCGCCGCCATGCTGATGCTTTACTCTGGCCTGCGCCGCAGTGAGGCCACAGCCCTGACCTGGGCAGACGTAGACCTGCAGGACGCAACGATCACGGTAAACAACGGCTATGACTTCCGTGCTAAGCGCAGCAAGGCCCCTAAGACCGCCGCCGGTGTCCGTGTGGTCAACATCCCGAGGGTGCTGGTGGACTATCTCCGGACGCAGCAGGACGGCTGCCTGTATGTGCTGCACAACGACAAAGGCAAGCGCATGACCGAGCAGGGCTGGAAGCGGCTGTGGCAAAGCTATATGTGTGACCTGAACATCAAGTACGGGCATCAGGGGGCCGTAAACAAGCACGACCCCGCCGGTGTGCCGATGGTCATCGACACCTTCACCCCGCACCAGCTGCGCCACACCTTCTGCACCCTGATGTACTTTGCCGGTGTGGACGTCATGACCGCCCGCGATCAGATGGGCCACAAGGACATCAGCGTCACCCTCGGCATCTATACGTCGCTGGATAAAAAGTTCAAGAAAAAGAAAATCAACCGGCTGGATTCCTACCTGAAAAAGACGTGCTGATTTCCTGATTTTTAGGTGCCGATGGCGCAAAAGTGGCGCAATCTGTTAGTGAAATAACGTGTTTGCGTTAAAAACATGTATATTAACTGCACCCTCGTAATGAGCAGGTCGCCTGTTCGAATCAGGTCAGTAGCTCCAACGTGAAAGACTCGGAAAAGTGGCTTGCAGCCTGGCTTTTCCGGGTCTTTTTGCATCGTTTTTATAAGGCACTTCTGCGCGGAAAAGTGCGCTTATTTCTCCATTTTTCCCGCTGGAGCAGACCTTTGTTCAGCTCACAGGCCGCCAGGCAGCACACGGCAAAGGCCAGCAGCGCACAGTCCGGCGGCACCCGCTGCATGGGGATCACCCGTTCGCACAGGTTGCCAAAGGTCTCCATGGCCTGCTCTGGCCATGTCAGACAGAACAATGCCAGCGACAGCGGCAGGTGCAGCAGTCGGCCTGCCAGCAGCGGACGGAAGGACACTTCTCCGGGGCAGAGGGTGCGCACCTGCAGCAGCACCGACGCCCCCTGTACGCTGAGGGCGGCGCAGCACAGACTGCTGGCCCACAGGCCGGTGCGGGCCGCATAATCGCAGCCAGAGCACACCTCCAGCAGCATGGCCGGGAAGGGTGCCCACGCGGCGGGCAGAAACTGCCCGCACCCGGCTGCCAGCATCCGGAAATACAACACGAATCCGCACAATTTCAGGTACTGCACAGCCGCCTGTGCGATCACTTCGTCCAACCGGGGCGGCGCAGTCTGGGTAGACTGCGCAGAGCGTACCGGGGCAGCGGGTGCCGGGTGCAGACGGTTCAGCAGAGCGGCGGTGAGATACCCGGCCAGCACCTGTGCAGCAAACAGGCGGATGCCCAGCACCCGGCTGCCCAGCAGCTGCTCCCCTGCCGTGAGGATCACGAAGGACGGCCCGGAGCAGATGCAGGCCGGGAGAAGGGCCGATGCCTCCTGCGGGGTCAGCTCCCGGCTGCGCACGGCTTCGGCCACCGCAGCCGCTGCCGGGGCAAACCCACCCAGAAACCCGATGAGCAGCACCCCACCGGCCGCCGGGCTGCGCACCCCGATGAGCCGTGCCACCGGACGGAACACAAACCCCAGTACCTGCCCTGCCCCACAGCGCATGAGCAGAGTGGAAACGATGAGAAATGGGAACAATGACACCAGCAGCGGCCCGCCGCACAGGGCAAGCCCCTGCTGTAGCGCACGGGCGCAGCACTGCGGCGCTGCAAACACCAGTCCTGCCGTGCCAATTGCCGCCCCCAACAGCACGACCCGCTGAAACCGGAACGTCTGATACATAACTTTCCCCTCCCGCTCCATATATATGGAACAGCGGCCCGCATTTATGGCACCTTGGGCAAAAATATCAGAGCGGAACGGGAGGGAGCCGAATGAGTCCTGCGCACCGCGCGCCTTTTTCGCTGCGGCGCTGGCTGGCCCTTTTGTTCCGGCAGCCGCCGCAGGGGCTGTACCGCCGCCCCTGCCTGTACCAGAGCGGCGACCGGATGGAGATCGAGCATTTTGAAGCCATCCTCACCTACGACGAGACCCGCCTGCGGCTCCAGCTGCCGCGCGGGCAGCTGACCATTTACGGAGAGCGGTTACAAATCGAAACGCTCACCGCCCGGCGCATCACGCTGCGGGGCTGCTTCGTCCGCACAGACTACACCACGGAGCACACCGCCACAGGGCAGCGCCCTACCGGGCATCTGCCGGACAGGAGGCCGTCATGGAACCCGTTCGTCTCTGGGCCGCGGTAGAATTCACCGCGCAAAGCGGCAGCACCGACGCCCTGCTGGGCCATGCCGCACAGGCAGGGCTGCACCTGACCCGTATTGTACCGCTGCCCGGCGGATTCCGGGCGCGCTGTGCCGCCTGGCATTACCGCCCGTTGGCCGCTCTGGCCCGGCAGGGGCATGTGCGTCTGCGGGTAGAAAAGCGTCTGGGGCTGTTTTTTCGGCTGCGTCCGCTGCTGCGCCGCACCGGGCTGTGGGCCGGGCTGGCGCTGTTTATTCCGCTGCTGCTGTGGAGCCAGCAGTTCGTCTGGGCCGTGGACACCAGCACCCTCACCCGCGGACAGGCCGCGCGGGCCTTTGCCGTACTGCGGCAGGCAGACCTCGCCCCGGGGGCTGCCGCCACCGAAGCCAAGCGCACCGCCGGGGAGTATGCCCTGCTGGAAAGCGGCGAGTTTTCCTGGGCCAGTCTCAATTTTGCCAAAGGACGACTGGAAGTCCGCGCCGCCGCTGCAGTGCCCAAGCCCGCCATTGCGGCCGGGACCCTGCACGGCCTGCGCGCCCGGTGCGCCGGTGTGGTCACCAAGACCAACCTGACCAGCGGCACAATGCTGGTGGTGCCCGGGCAGGCCGTGGAGGCTGGACAGGGGCTGATCGGCACGGCGCGACAGGAGCGGGACGGCACCCTGATCTTTGCCCCGGCAGCGGGCACCGTGCGGGCACAACTGGAGTGGAGTGACGCTCAGTCCGTTCCACTGGAAGAGACCGTTTTACAGCCGACCGGACGCTGCACCGTGCGGTACCGACTGAGCGCTGCCGGGCAGAACTGGACCCTGCCCAGTGTTCAGCCGCCGGAACAGGCACTGGAGCGCACCCGGCACCTCCAACCGGAGCTGCTGGGGCTGCCGCTTCCCTGCTCCGTGGAGGAAACCACCTTCTACGAGCAGCAGCCGCAGCTTCTGCGCCGCACCGAAGCCCAGTCGCTGGCACTGGCGCGGCTGCACAGCCTGCAGGCGCTGTACACGGCATTCCCGGATGCCGTGTTGATTGCCCGGAAGGAGGACACCACCTGCACGGACACCACGCTGGAATACACCGCCGTCTACACGCTGGAAGCCGACATCTGCACGCAAAACGACCCCGGCAGCTGAGCTGTTCCGCTCGCCCGCCGGGGCCGTTGTATGTTTTTGATCAGAATCAGGTGTTGGTGTTCTGTGCCGCTTCTTCTGCGGCACGCTGGGCGGCCTGTGCGTCGTATTCGGCGATCAGGTCGTTCAGGTCGTACTGATACCGGCTGTGGCAGAAGTGGCACACCACTTCGCAGTGCGGGTCCTCGTCCCGCATCTTCACCAGTTCCCGGCGGCCCAGGCTCAGCAGCATACCCTTGGTGCGTTCCTCGCTGCAGTCGCACTGGTAGCCCACCGTGCGCTCATCCAGCACCTGCGGGGCAAAACCGGCCATGGCCAGCTCCATCATGTCCTTGGGGGTCTTGCCGGCGCGCAGCATCTCGGTAACCGAGGGCATGGCCGCGATATTCTTTTCCAGTGTGTCGATCTCGGCATCCGTTGCGCCGGGCAGCAGCTGCAGCAGGTAGCCGCCCGCGCACAGGATGGACAGGTCCTTGTCCACCAGCACGCCCAGCGCGCACACGGTGGGGATCTGCTCACTGGTGGCATAGTAACGGGTCAGGTCCTCGGCGATCTCGCCGGACACCAGCGGCACCTGGCCGACGGTGGGCTCCTTCTGCAGCCGGTTGTCCCGGATGACCGTGAGCACACCGCTGCGGCCCACTGCACCGCCCACGTCCAGATGGCCGTCGGCCTTCGGGGGCAGCTCCACCAGCGGGTTGTCGATGCAGCCCTTGACGTTGCCCGTGCCGTCGGTGCAGGCAATGAGCACACCGGCCGGGCCGCCGCCCTGCACCCGCAGAGTGACCTTATCACCGTCATCCTTGAGCATGGAGCCCATGAGTGATGCACCCGTGAGTAGGCGGCCCAATGCCGCGCTGCAGGTGGCACTGGTGGTGTGCAGCTGCTCGGCGCGGCGCACAAGTTCGGTGGAATCCACACCGCAGAACACGACGCCGCCGTTTTCCGACAGGCCGCGGATCAGGTTTGCCATAACGTTATCCCTCCAATTGTGTATACTGCTTGACTGCGCAGAAGAAATAGCGCTGGCTGTCCCCGGTCAGGGGGCCGAAGGTCTCGCCGTCGCAGACGCTTTCCAGCGCAAAGCCGTGCTTTTCCAGCGCGGCACGGATGGTGTCCAGGTCGTAGGTATACTCGCAGAAAGCCTCGTGGAAGTGCTCACCCGTCTCGTGGTAGTCGATGTCCACGGTGATCTCCACCTTCCGGTCGGCGGCATTGTAGTGGTTGCGCCACACACAGGAAGCGTCCTCTTCCTCAAAGGTGAATTCGTTTTCGCCCAGCACGTTCTGGTGCTTGTAGAGGGTATTCATGTCAAACAGAAACACGCCGCCCTTTTCCATAAAGAACCCGGCATTCGCAATGGCCGTGTCCAGATCCGGGATGTGGTTGAAGGTGTCAAAGGTTGACACCGCCGCCCGGATGGTGCCGTACAGGTCCAGCTTCAGCAGGTCCTGCCGCAGCAGCAGCAGCCGGCCGGAAAGGCCCAGCTGTTCGGCTTTGTCCCGTACCACGCAGAGCATCTCCTCCGACTGGTCGATGCCGATCATATCGTAGCCCGCCTGGGTCAGCATCAGGGTCAGTTCCCCGGTACCGCAGCCCAGATCTGCCACGATGCCGTCCCGGATGCCGTGGGCTTCCAGCTGGCTGTGGATGTGGCTGTAAAGGGCGTCGTAGTCGGCTTCGCCGTTGAACTCATCGTAAAAATAGGCAAATTCGTTGTACGCCATGGTGTTACTCCGCTTCCTGGTCCTCGGCAGCCACAGCGGCGTTCAGCACCGCCTGCAGCTCCGGGATACCGTAGCCGTTCTCGCCGCTGGTCAGCACCACCTTCTGGCAGCCATAGGGGCGGC
>OOAN01000325.1_pt1 | contig 37914 bp, 29 predicted proteins | sample 1671301 | NCBI WGS metagenome assembly OOAN01 (sample SAMN06348142, study PRJEB24527) | human gut metagenome | biome: human gut; feature: ankylosing spondylitis patient; material: feces | host: Homo sapiens | place: China | collected 2015-10
GCGAGATGAATACCGGCGGCAAGTACGGCGGTTCGGCCTTCAAGAAGACCGTCGGACTGAACGGAGTCGGCGTCAAGGCCGTCAATATGCTTTCGAGCGAATTTACCGCCCGTTCGGTGCGCGACGGCGAGGCCCGCACGGTGACTTTCGCGCAGGGGCTCGAACAGAGCGACCGCTGGGAGAGCGGCGTGCAGGAGAAAAACGGTACGTTTATCAGTTTCCGTGTGGACCGGGAGGTGTTCGGTGACTATTCCTACAATCTGGAGTATGTCGAGCAGATGATTCGCAACTATACTTACCTCAATCTGGGGCTGACCTTCCGTTTCAACGGCCAGAGCTATGTTTCGAAGAACGGCTTGCTGGACCTCCTGGGCGAGAACATGACCGAAGAGCCGCTCTATGCGCCGATCCACCTTTCGGGCGAGGATATCGAAGTGGCCATCGCACACGGTACGGGCTACGGCGAGAGTTACTATTCGTTCGTCAATGGACAATACACCTCGCAGGGCGGTACGCATCAGGCGGCTTTCCGTGAAGCGATCGCCAAGACCATCAAGGAGTTTTATCACAAGGATTACGATCCTTCGGACATCCGCACGTCGATCATCGCCGCCATTTCGGTCCGTGTGACCGATCCGGTGTTCGAGTCGCAGACCAAGATCAAACTGGGCTCGAAGGAGATCGAACCGGGGGTTCCGCTGCGCAACTTCATCGTCGATTTTCTGGCCAAGCACTTGGACGACTACCTGCACAAGCACTCCGAGACGGCGCAGATTCTGCAAAAGAAGATCGTCGAGAACGAGAAGGAGCGCAAGGCGATCTCCGGTATTCAGAAGAAAGCCCGCGAAACGGCCAAGAAGGTGTCGCTCAACAACAAGAAGCTGCGCGACTGCAAGATACATCTGACGGACAAGAACGAGCTGGCCGAGGAGTCGATGATCTTCATTACGGAGGGTAATTCGGCATCCGGTTCGATCACCAAGAGCCGCGACGTGCGTACGCAGGCGGTTTTCTCGCTGCGGGGCAAGCCGCTCAACTGCTTCGGCCTCACGAAGAAGGTCGTATATGAGAACGAGGAGTTCAACCTGTTGCAGGCGGCGCTCAACATCGAGGAGGATATGGACAACCTGCGGTACAACAAGGTCGTGATCGCCACCGATGCCGATGTCGATGGCATGCACATCCGTCTGTTGCTGATGACCTTTTTCCTGCAATTCTTTCCTGACGTGATCCGCGGCGGACACCTGTACGTGTTGCAGACACCGTTGTTCCGGGTGCGTAACAAGAAGGAGACGCATTACTGTTACAGCGAGGAGGAGAAAAACCGGGCGGTCGCACGATGCGGCGCCAACGCCGAAATCACCCGTTTCAAAGGTCTGGGTGAGATTTCTCCCGACGAGTTCCGGGGGTTCATCGGCCAGGATATCCGCCTGGACAAGGTGCGGCTTACGAAGGACGACCCGATCCACGATATGCTGGAGTTCTACATGGGTAAGAACACCTATGAGCGGCAGGGCTTTATTATCGGTAACCTGCGTATCGAGGAGGATATCGTGGAGAGCGACCTGGCGATCGGGTAACCGCCGTTTCTTATCGACCGGTGCGGTTTTCTTGTGCGGTGCCGGTGCGAAACCGAAAACAGAACATAGATTATGAGCGAACAAAGAGAAGATATGACGGAACGGGACGATCTGCCCGGCGAGGTTCCTGCGGCGGCGGATGACGCTGCGGGGAGTGTCGGGGCCGAAGAGTCCGCCGCTCCGACGGGCAAATACGGCAAGTTGCTCTCCGAGGAGGGCGGCGTGCGCAAGCTGACGGGTATGTACCGTAACTGGTTCCTCGATTACGCTTCGTATGTCATCCTGGAACGAGCCGTTCCGCACGTGCAGGACGGACTCAAGCCGGTGCAGCGGCGTATTCTGCATGCCATGAAAGCCGTCGATGACGGTCGTTACAACAAGGTGGCCAATATCGTGGGCCAGACCATGCAGTATCACCCGCACGGCGATGCTTCGATCAAGGATGCGCTGGTGCAGTTGGGACAGAAGGACCTGCTGATAGACTGTCAGGGCAACTGGGGCAACATCCTCACCGGCGACGAAGCCGCTGCGGGCCGTTACATCGAAGCCCGCCTGTCGAAATTCGCCCTCGACGTGGTTTTCAACAAGAAGACGACCGAGTGGATGCGCTCCTACGACGGCCGTAACGAGGAGCCGGTGACGCTTCCCGTGAAATTCCCGCTGCTGCTGGCGCAGGGTGCCGACGGTATCGCGGTCGGTCTGGCGTCGAAGATTCTGCCGCACAACTTCATCGAGCTGATCAATGCGGCGATCGCGCATTTGCAGGGGAGGGATTTCGTGCTGTACCCCGATTTCCCGACGGCCGGCATGATCGACGTGAGCCGTTACAACGATGGACTGCGGGGCGGTACGGTCAAGGTGCGTGCCCGCATTTCGAAGATCGACAAGCGGACGCTGGCCATCACCGAGATTCCCTACACCACGACCACCGAGTCTATCAAGGATTCGATCGTCAAGGCCAACGAGAAGGGAAAGATCAAGATCCGCAAGGTGGACGACAATACGGCCGAGAAGGTCGAAATCATCGTGCAGGTCGCGCCCGACGAGTCGTCGGACAAGACCATCGACGCGCTCTACGCTTTTACGGACTGCGAAGTGTCGATCGCCCCGAATGCCTGCGTGATCTGCGATGACAAACCCCATTTCCTGGGGGTGAGCGAGATCCTGCGCCGTTCAGCGGAGCATACCCGCGAGCTGCTGAAAATGGAGCTTGAAATCCGCCTGAACGAACTCAACGAAGCATGGCATGCGGCTTCTCTGGAGCGGATTTTCATCGTTAATAAATTGTATCAGCTCATCGAGGGCTGCAAAACCCGCGAGGAGGCTTACGCAGCCGTCGGCAAGGGGTTGGAACCGTTTACCAAGGTGCTGCGCCGTGCGGTCACGACCGAGGACATCCAGCGTCTGACGGAGCTGAAGTTCATCCGTATTTCGCGTTACGACAGCGACAAGGCCGACAACGAGATCCGGCAGATCGAGGAGGATATCGCCCAGACGCAGCACCATCTGGCGCATCTGACCGATTATACGATTGCTTATTACGAGCGTATCCGCGACAAATACGGCAAGGGCCGCGAGCGGCGTACCGAGTTGCGCGAGTTCGACTCGATCGAAGCGACGAAGGTGGCTGTCACCAATGCCAAACTGTACGTCGATCGTGTGGAGGGCTTCTTCGGAATCGGCAAGTCGATGAAGGATTCCGAGTTCGTGTGCGACTGTTCGGATATCGACGACGTGATCGTGTTCACCAAAGACGGCCGCTATGTGATTACGAAGGTAAGCGACAAAGCCTTTTTCGACAAGAATATCTATTATATCGGGGTGTTCAAGCGCAACGACGAGCGGACGATCTACAACGTCCTCTACCGCGACGGCAAGAACGGCCCGATCCTGATGAAGCGCTGCGCCATCAAGGGTATCACGCGCGACAAGGAGTACAACATCACCAAAGGCGATCCGAAGAGTGAAATCCTCTATATGTCTGTCAATCCGAACGGTGAGGCCGAAGTGTTGAAGATTTACTTCAAGCCGCGTCCGCGTTTGAAGAAGGTGATCGTCGATCTCGATTTCTCGACCGTGGCGATCAAGGGGCGGCAGAGCCAGGGCAACCTTTTCTCGCGTTACGGCATCCATAAGATCGTCCTCAAGGAGCGGGGTACTTCGACCCTCGGAGGACAGCAGATCTGGTACGACGAAGACGTGCACCGGCTCAATACGGACGGCCGGGGCGTATTGCTCGGCGAGTTCCAGGGGGATGACAAACTCATTGTCCGCACGGCCAAGAACGTCTATTACACGACGAATTTCGACATTACGCAGCACTTTCCCGACGATACGGTTCACGTGTCGAAATATTCACCCGATACGGTCTATGCGGTGGCCTATTTCGACCGCTCGCAGAATTACTACTACCTGAAGCGCTTTACGGCCGAACAGGGCGAAAAGATGCAGTCGTTCCTGGACGAGGATGCCGATCTGGTGGCCGTGACGTCCTGCCCGGGGGCTGTGCTGGTGCTGACCTTCCAGGGGGCACAGGCTTCGCGTCCGGCGGAGGAGATCGACGTGGACGGTTTCGTCGGCGTGAAGAGCCACCGGGCCAAGGGCAAGCGCCTTACGACCTACGACGTGGCGACGCTCGCTTTCGTGGAGCCGGAGCCGTCCGGGGAGGATGCTCCGAATGATTCGGAGGGGGATTTCGACCTGCCCGAAACGATGACCGTCGAGGGTGCGGACGCCGAGTTCGAAATCGAACGTCCGAAAGGCGACACGGAGGAGGTGATCGTCGATACCGAGCAGTTGAATTTATTTTAGGAGTTAGGATATGATCGTTTTTCTGGTCGGATACATGGGGTGCGGAAAAACCACCATCGGCCGTCGGCTCGCCCGGCGGTTGGGTTACGACTTCGCCGATACCGACGACCGGATTGAGAAACAGGAGGGTGCCGACGTGTGCGACATCTTCCATTACGCCGGTGAGGAGTATTTCCGCAAGGCGGAGCGCGGGATGCTCGAACAGCTGATCGCTTCGGGCGACGACCTGGTGGTTTCCACGGGCGGCGGGCTTCCCGTCTGGGCGGACAACATGGCCCGTATGAACGGAGCCGGTCTGACGGTCTATATCCGCCGTTCGGCGGAGCAGATCGCAGCGCGTTTGAGTCCTCACGGACGTTGGAAGCGCCCCAAGTTGAGGGGACTCGACGACCGGGAGCTGGTCGAATTCATGTCGCGCAACATGGCCGAGCGGGAGCCGTTTTACGGACAGGCTGCGCTGACGATCGACGGCGGCGCGATGAACGACGACGAAATCCTTGGATTTATCACTGAAAAACTGAAGAAACGAAATGGATAACCGGCCTGTCGGCGTATATGATTCGGGGTTGGGCGGCCTGACGGTCTGGCGCGAGATCCGCCGCCAGTTGCCGGAGGAGTCGCTCGTCTATCTGGGCGACGGTAAGAATTGTCCCTATGGTGCGCGTCCGGCCGATGAGATCTGCCGGCTGGCGGACGAGGCGGTCGGACGGCTGGTCGGTGCCGGTTGCAAAATGGTCGTCGTCGCCTGCAATACGGCTACGGCTGCGGCCATCGATTTTCTGCGCCGCAAATACCGGCAGATGCCTATCGTGGGGATGGAACCCGCCGTGAAGCCCGCCTGCCTGAATACCCGCAGCGGGGTGGTAGGTGTGCTGGCTACGGCCCGGAGTCTGGACGGCGACCTGTTCCGCCGCACGGCGGCCCGTTACGGGGAGAATATCCGGGTGCTGACCGCCGTAGGCGAAGGGTTCGTCGAACTGGTCGAGGAAGACCGCGAGCAGTCGCCCGAAGCCGTCGAAGCCGTGCGCCGCGTGCTGGAGCCGATGATCCGCGAGGGTGCCGACCAGATCGTGCTGGGTTGTACGCACTATCCGTTCCTGCTCCCGGTTTTCCGGCAGGTGATCGGTGAACGCGGGGTTGCCGTGGTCGATCCTTCGCCTGCCGTAGGACGCAGGGTAGGGCAGTTGCTCGACCAGTACGACCTGCGGGCCGAAAAAGGCGCCGCTGCGAATTACGGATTTCTTACCTTTGCGGATGAAGCGTACCGGTCGCGGCTGGAATGCAAGGCTTTCGGTTAGCGGCTCCGCACCGGCTGCGGTCCGGAAACGGAATCGGGGGGGGGCGGCCCTTTCGAAACCGATCCTGCATTTGAACTTTCCGAAAAAAATCCCTACCTTCGCTCGATAAATATACGATATGGCTACCAAGAAAAACAGTTCGGCAAAAAGCCCGCAGGCTACCTCCCGTTCCAACCGTGACAGCATGCGTTGGATACTGGGCTTGCTGCTGCTTTTCGCGGGGCTTTTCCTGACGGCTTCGGTGCTGTTTTACTATTTCGACTGGCGGGCCGACATGAGCCTTGTGTCCGGTGTCGAACAGGAGGATCCCCGCCTGGCAGACCTGTCGGATGCGATCGAGAATCCCTGCGGTTACGCCGGGGCTTGGTTGGCCGAGCGTCTGGTGGGGCGTTCGTTCGGCCTGTTCGGTATCATTTTGCCCCTGATCGTCACGATGGTCGGAGTGCGGATCATCCGCCAGCGTCCGCTGCTTTTCAACCATTCGGTGCTCGGAGCTTTGTTGATTCTGATTCTGGGTTCCCTTACGTTGGGCTTCGCCTTCGGCGAGAAGTGGGCCGTTTTCGGCAGCGGGTGGGGCGGTGCCTTCGGGGTCGAGGTCGCCCGGAGGCTGACGAGCGTGATCGGCGTGCTGGGAAATATCATCCTGTTGCTGGGCGCCTGGATTCTGACGGGCGTGTTCATCAACCGCAACTTCATCAATACGGTCAATACGGCAGGCAATGCAATGGTGGACAAGGGCGGCAAGATCGTCGATCTGGTCAAACAGTCGGTCGTGAATGTCGCCGACCATCGTTCGAAATCCGGGGAGGAGAAGACCGATCCCGAGCCTGAACCCGATTCTAAACCCGAATCCGAACGGCCCCAGCCCGAACCCGTGCCTGCTCCCGTCGATGCGTCGGCCCGCACTTCCGCTGCGGATGGAGCGGCCGAGGTGACGATTCAGCGGCCTGCGCCGGTTGCGGCTCCCGTTCCCGATGAGCCGGACGAGAGTCCCTTCCTCGAAATTCCCCTTACGGAAGAGGTTCCTGCAACGGTTGCCGAGCCGGCTCCGTCCCGTTCTGCCGGACCCCGTATCGTGGGGGGCGACGATGTATTTACCGAGGTCGATCTTTCGGGAGGCGAAGCCGACGCTGCCTTTACCGCACCCCGGGAACCCGAGCAACCGCAGTATGCGTCGGAGCCCGCGCCGGTCGTGGACGGAATTACGGAATATACGCTTACGGCGGAGCCGGAAATTCCGGCCGAAGGCGTCGTGGTGACCGTTGAAGCACGCGAGGCCAAGGTCGTGGACGAGAAAAGCATCGAGAGCAGTCTCTACGACCCGTTGAAGGATCTGAACAACTACCAGCGTCCGCCCGTGACGCTGCTCGAGGATTATACGTCCGATTCGCAGGTGAGCGACGAGGAGATTTACGAGAACAAGTCCAAGATCGAACAGACGCTCAAGGATTTCGGGATTCCGATCCAGCGGATCAAAGCTACGGTGGGACCTACGGTGACGCTCTATGAGATCGTGCAGGCCCAGGGCGTCAAGATCTCCAAGATACAGGGATTGGAGAACGATATCGCCCAGAGCCTCAAGGCGCTCGGTATCCGCATCATCGCTCCGATTCCGGGCAAGGGTACCATCGGTATTGAGGTGCCGAACCGCGACAAGCAGGTCGTGTCGATGTATTCGGCCGTGCGTTCGCTGCGGTTCCAGGAGTCGAAGGCCGAACTTCCGGTGGTGATCGGTCGCACGATCCAGAACGAGAACTATGTCTTCGACCTGGCGAAGATGCCTCACCTGCTCGTGGCCGGTGCTACGGGGCAGGGTAAGTCGGTCGGTTTGAATGCCATCATCACCTCGCTGCTTTACAAGAAACACCCCTCGCAGCTCAAGTTCGTGATGATCGATCCCAAGATGGTCGAGTTCTCGCTCTATTCCAAGATCGAGAAGCACTTCCTGGCCAAGATGGAGTCCGAGGACGAAGCGATCGTCACCGACCCCCGCAAGGCGGTCTATACGCTCAACTCCCTCTGTACGGAGATGGACAACCGGCTGGAACTTTGCAAGATGGCGGGAGCCCGCAACATCGCCGAATACAACGATAAATTCACGGCGCGGCGGCTCAATCCCGAAAAGGGACACCGCTACCTGCCCTATATCGTAGTTGTGGTCGATGAGTTCGCCGACCTGATTATGACGGCCCGCGAGGTCGAAGGTCCCGTGATGCGTCTGGCGCAGAAAGCCCGTGCCATCGGTATTCACCTGATTATCGCCACGCAGCGCCCCGACGTGAAGGTCATCACGGGCGGTATCAAGGCCAATTTCCCGGCCCGTATCGCCTTCCGCGTGATGCAGATGATCGACTCGCGCACGATCATCGATCAGCCGGGCGCCAACCAGCTTATCGGCCGGGGCGACATGCTCTTCTCGAAGGACGGGGAGCTGATCCGTATCCAGTGTGCGCTGGTCGAAACCCGCGAAGTGGAGCGGATCGTGGATTTCATCGGCCGCCAACAGGGATATTCCGAAGCCTACCGGCTGCCCGATTACGTGCCGGAATCGAGTGGCGGAGAATCCTCGTCGCTGGGCAGCGAGAGCGGGGCTCCGGTGCGCTACGACACGCTGTTCGCCGACATTGCCCGTGCAGCCGTGTCGCAGGGACAGATTTCGACCTCTTCGATTCAGCGCAATTACGAGGTGGGCTTCAACCGTGCCGGTCGGATCATGATGCAGCTCGAGCGGGCCGGCATCGTCGGCCGTCAGGAGGGAGCCAAGCCGCGCGATATTCTCTTCCACGACCTGCCTTCGCTGGAGGCCCGCCTGCAGGAGTTGGGAGTATTTTGATGCGATGATCGCTCCGGACGAGGCTTGAATGTGTTTGGGTATTATGAAATAGGGATTGCCGTTGTCTTGTCGTACGAAAGCGGGGTGCGGAACACTCTTCGGATTGGTAATTCGGAATAAAAACGAGGGAGAAAACGATGAATTGGATCGTATTGTTTATCGCGGGAGTTTTCGAGGTGGCCATGACTTTCTGTTTAGGGAAGACCAAGGGGGCCCAGGGTACGGAGCTTTATCTTTGGATCGGAGGGTTCGTCCTGGCGACAGTGTTGAGTATGGGTTTGCTGGCCAAAGCCGTGCAGACGCTCCCGATCGGTACCGCGTACGCTATTTGGACCGGCGTGGGAGCTCTCGGTACGGTGTTGCTGGGGATTTTCGTCTTCGGCGAATCGGCGGGTTTCGCCCGGATTTTTTTTATCGTTACCTTGTTCGGTTCTATCGTCGGACTAAAATTGGTTTCGCATTGAATATATTGAATAAGGATGGTCGAAACATTCGTGATGTCGATTGTCGTTTTTCGGATTTTTGAATTCGACCGTTGTCGGAGCGGTTTCGGAGTACATTTGCAGATTCGGCCGATGTATTCGGGCGAAAATCGACGGAATGACGACGGTTCGGTCTATCGGAGTATAATCGGAAAAAATATCTTATGAAACGATCTGTTTTGTTGTTGGCGGCACTGTTTGCCGTGTTCTCTGTCCAGGCCGATAACCGGCCGCAGGCCGTGTTGAAGCAACTGACCGCTGCGCTCGGAGCGCTGGAGGGGTACAGCGTAGTCTTCGAGGTGCATACCGACGGGGATGTCGTGCCGGGCTATTATGAGGTGAGCGGCGACAACTACTATATGCATGTCAATGGGCAGGAGGTTTACGGCGATGCGGAGTTCCGTTACGAAATCGACCCCGATCGTAAAGAGGTGGTTATCGACCGTGTGGATCTCACGTCCCATAATCTGCTCAATAATCCCACCCGGGCGTTCGATTTCATCGACGGCGAATATGCCGCCTCGCTTTTGAGCGAGAAGGGAAGCACGGCCGTAATCCGGCTTACTCCGCTGCGTATCCAGTCGGCCGTCGGGCAGATCGACGTCGAAGTGGACACGGCCCGTTCGCTGCCGACGGCAGTGATCTACGAAATCGACGGCGACCGGGTTCGGATCGACATCCGTTCCGTCACCGTTCACGAGGCGTCGCCCCGCACTTTCGATGCGGAGAATTACGCCGGGTACGAGTGGATCGATTTCCGGTAGTGTATTTTTCCCGATCGTGCTGGCGGTCGTAAATAGGGCGTGATGTATAAAATTTGTCCGAACGGCTTTGAAATTCCCCGACACTTTGCCGGGGGATTTTTTTGATGTTGTCAAAACGGCTGAAAAGGGCTGAAAATGGTGTGTGCGGTGAAAAAACTTGCGGAAACGGGTGATTTTATTGGGTCCAAAGTTGCTTATTCGACGAATAAATGCTATTTTTGTGTGTTTATAGAATGTATTTTCGGATGTTTTCGATAAGCGGGAACCGACGAATAGACTCGTCGGACCGAGCGAAGAGAACAAAGAACGTAAGTCCGCTGTTTTCGATCGGGCGAAGAAGTAGTCCGAATGTAGAAAATAAGGGGTAAAGTTCGATGTTTTCGACCGGCGAAGGGCGGCGCGGGATGCGTTCGGGCCATGCCGGGCAGAGAAAACGAAGAGAGAAACTCAAAGAATAACATGCTGACAGAAGAAGAAAAGAATGCCGGATTGGAGGGAAAAATCATTCCCATCAATATCGAAGAGCAGATGAAGTCCGCTTACATCGACTATTCGATGTCCGTTATCGTATCGCGTGCGCTGCCGGACGTGCGGGACGGTTTGAAGCCCGTACACCGTCGTATTCTTTACGATATGAGTGCGGAACTGAACCTCTACTCCGACAAACCCACGCGTAAATCCGCCCGTATCGTCGGCGACGTGCTGGGTAAGTTCCACCCGCACGGCGACAGTTCGGTCTATGGAGCGATGGTGCGTATGGCCCAGGATTGGTCGATGCGCTACCCGCTGGTGGACGGTCAGGGTAACTTCGGTTCGATGGACGGCGATTCGCCTGCGGCGATGCGTTATACCGAGGCCCGCATGCAGAAGATCACCGATGAGGTGATGGCCGATATCGACAAGGATACGATCGATTGGACGCTCAACTTCGACGATACGATCCCCGAACCTACGGTGCTTCCGACGAAGATCCCCTTGTTGCTGGTGAACGGCGCGAGCGGTATCGCCGTCGGTATGGCGACCAATATGGCGCCGCACAATCTGGGCGAGGTGATCGATGCCTGCTGTGCTTTCGTGGACAATCCGGAGATAGCATGTGAGGAACTGCTCAAGTACGTCAAGGGCCCCGATTTCCCGACCGGAGGAATTATTTACGGCTACGAAGGGGTTCGGGAAGCGTTGCTGACAGGCCGGGGCCGTGTGGTCATGCGTGCCCGCACGGAGATCGAGCATACGGCCAGCGGCCGCGAGTGCATCGTCATCACCGAAATTCCCTATATGGTCAACAAGGCGGAGATGATCAAGAAGATCGCCGACCTTATCAACGAAAAGAAGATCGAGGGCATTTCCTATATCAACGACGAGTCCGACCGGAACGGCATGCGTATCATCGTCATCCTGAAACACGATGCCGTGGCGAGCGTGGTGCTCAATACGCTGTATAAGAATACGCCGCTGCAAACCTCGTTCGCGGTGAACAACATCGCGCTGGTGAACGGTCGTCCGATGATGCTCAATCTGCTGGATCTGGTGCAGCATTTCGTCGAGCACCGCCACGACGTGATCGTGCGGCGCACGCGCTTCGATTTGGCCAAGGCCGAGAAGAGGCTGCATATCGTGTTGGGTCTGCTCATCGCGCAGGACAACATCGACGAGATCATCCACATCATCCGGGCAGCCAAGAACCCCGACTTGGCCAAGCAGGCCATGATGGAGCGCTTCAGCTTGAGCGACGCACAGGCTTCGGCCATTATCGAGATGCGTCTACGCGCTCTGACGGGACTCGAACACGACAAGCTGGTTGCCGAGCGCAACGAGCTGGAGGCGCAGATCGCTTATTTCAACGATGTGCTGGGCAGCCGCGAATTGCAGATGAAGATCGTTAAGGACGAATTGTTGGAGGTGAAGGCCAAATACGGCGACGAACGGCGCTCGGAGATCGTTTACGCTTCCGAAGAGTTCAACCCGGAGGATTTCTACGCCGACGACGAGATGGTCATCACCATTTCGCACCTGGGCTATATCAAACGTACGCCGCTGGCCGAATACCGTACCCAGAACCGGGGCGGCGTCGGCGCCAAGGGCAGCGCGACGCGCGACGAGGATTTCATCGAGCATATCTATATGGCCACGATGCACAATACGATGCTCTTCTTCACGGAGAAAGGCCGTTGCTATTGGCTCAAGGTTTACGAGATTCCCGAAGGGACGCGCTCCTCGAAAGGACGGGCGATTCAGAACGTCATCCAGATCGAGCCGGACGACAAGGTGCGTGCCTATATCAACGTGAAGCGTCTGGACGATGCGGAATACGTGAACAACAACTATATCATCATGTGTACCAAGGACGGCACGATCAAGAAGACCAAACTGGAAGCGTACTCGCGTCCCCGTCAGAACGGCGTCAATGCCATCGTGATCCGCGAGGGCGACCAGTTGATCGAGGCCAAACTCACCAGCGGCAGCGCCGAGGTAATGATCGCGGCCCGGGAAGGCAAGGCGATCCGCTTCAACGAGAACACGGTGCGTCCGATCGGACGTGTCGGGGCCGGTGTGCGCGGTATTTCGCTCGACGAAGGCGACGAGGTGGTCGGCATGATCTGCATCGAACCCAATAGCTCGCAGGACGTGCTGGTACTCAGCGAGAACGGTTACGGCAAGCGTACCGATCTGGACGAATACCGCATTACCAACCGCGGCGGCAAGGGTGTGAAGACGATCAACATTACGGAAAAAACCGGCAAGCTGATTTCGATCCAGGCTGTGACCGACGAGAACGACCTGATGATTATTAACCGTTCGGGGCTGACGATCCGTACGGCGGTAGATCAGATCCGTGTGGCGGGACGTGCTACGCAGGGCGTGCGTATCATCAACCTGCGTGAGGGAGATGCCATCGCTTCGGTAATTGCCGTTCCCGCCAACGAAGAGGAGGAGCCGGCGGTCCTCGATGGGGCGGGCGCTCCGGAATCCGAGTCCGAAGAGAACGTTAGTAAAGAACAATAGAAGATAATACCTATAAATTAAAAACCCCGTTCATTATGAAAAAACTTATTTTGGCCCTGGCCGCCGTTGCCTTGTTGGGAACTGCTGCCCAGGCACAGAAAATCAACAAGGAGGCCTTGTTGCAGAAGATCGAAAAGAACGAAACGGCGAGTGCCGATGCGAAGAAGGGAGCGAAAGCCGCTACCTGGCTCAATTTGGGTAAGAGCTATGTCGAGGCCATACTCGCTCCTACCAAAGACCTCTATGTCGGAGAACTCGGCCTGCAGCTGGATATGACATTCGGCAGCCCGAAGTCGATCGACGAAGTGACGATCAACGGGATGTCGGTGGCCGCACAGAATTACGATTATTTGACCGTTTATGTTTCCAATGGACAGGTCATCGGCTGGAAGGAGATAGAACCTGTAAAGGAAGGTGCTATCGATAAGGCGATCGCTGCTTTGAACAAGGCTTACGAACTCGATTCCAAGCAGGGTCCGAAAGTCAAGGAGCAGCTTATGGCGATCAGCAACTACTGTTCGCAATTGGGCGATGCTTGCAATAATATCGGTGAATACAAACTCGGTTCGGAGGCTTTCGAAACCGCTTTCCGCGCGGAGATGAGTCCGGCTTGCGGTACTCCCGACGCTTCGCGCCTTTACTATGCGGGCTATCTGGCCGCTGCTGCCGGCGAGAAGGACGCTGCTGAATATGCTCGCGGCGTGGAATTGTTGAATAAGGCGCTTGAAATGGGATATACGGATGACAACGGTATGATCTATTACTACCTGTTCCATAATTATTATGGCCAGCGTGAGGCGGACCGTGCCAATGTCCTGAAAGCCAAAGACGCCCTGATGACCGGTATTACTAAATTCCCGAAGAATCAGGATATTCTCAAGAGTTTGATTATGTTGTATTCGATGGAAGAGGGATTGGGCGATTCGTCGGAACTGGTTACGATGCTCGACGATGCGATTGCCGGTGATCCCCAGAACATCGAACTGTGGTTCAGCCGTGCCCAGATCTTCGTTTCGTTGGAGGATTACGATGAGGCGATTGCCTCCCTGGAGAAGGCGATCGAACTGAATCCTCAGTCTTATGAAGCGCAGTTCTTTACGGGTTACTACATCATTATGAAGGCCGATGCACTGAATCAGGAGGCCAATGAGAAAGAATATACCAATGCGGGCGAGTATGAAGCCGACCAGAAGGAGATTCTTTCGATCTATTCGCAGGCTGTTCCCTATCTGGAAGTTGCCCATGAGATTATGCCGCAAAATCCCGATCCCGTACAGCTGCTCAAGACTCTTTGCTATCGTCTGCGCGACGAACCCGGCATGATGGAGAAATACGAGAAATACAACGAGCTTTACAAACAGATGTAATTCGAACGTTGGTTTCCAAATAAAGCCCGGAGCAAGACGCTCCGGGCTTTTTGTTTTTCAACCGATCACTTTGTTTACAGACACGTTTGTTCCCTGTACCGAAATGGCGGCAGCGGTGCGAAGAGGAAAGTTCCGTATAATCTTTTCGTTACTGTTGAAAAATTTATTGCAGTACGGTGTATGCAGTAGTTGAAGAGGAAGGGATCTGCCGGACGAAGAACCCCGGTTATTTGGATCGGCGGAGAGGAAGGGCCGTCCTTTGCAGGGCGAAGATACGTCGGGAAATTTATGCCGCAGCTTTTCGATAGATGAGCCGCAGGCGCCGGGTCATCAGGAGTTGCAGCGTGCCGCGCAGGAACATATAGAGCGTGAAGGCCAGCCAAAGGGCGTTGTTTCCGATGACGGGATAGAGCGAGTAGAAGATACCGAAATAGGCGACGGTCGAGAGCAGCATCGAATTGCGCATCACTTTGGTTTCGGTCGCACCCACCATGATACCGTCCATGATGAAGGGCATGGCGCTGGCCAGCGGGATGAGGATGATCCAGACGATGTAATTACCCGCCGTCGAAACGACCTGTGCTGCGTCCGGAGTTCCGGCCTTGATGAAAATGCCTAACAGGTCGCGCCACCAGATGAGGTATATGCCGACGAACAGCACCGAGATCAGTGTGCCCCAGCCCAGACAACGTCCCAGGCAGCGACGCAGCGATTGTTCGTCCCGGGCTCCGATGAAGCGTCCCGTGAGGGCTTCGGCGGCATAGGCGAAGCCGTCGTTCATGTAGGAGAAAAGGGTGAATATCTGGAGCAGAAGCGTATTGACCGTCAGCAGGATCGGGTCCTCCATACGGGCCGATGCCGCCGTGAAGAAGGTATATACGGCTACGATACAGAGCGTACGGACGATGATGTCGCGGTTGATGAGGAAAAATTTCCGCACCGGTTCCCAGTCCACCACTTCACGCCACGTAAACCGTGTGAGAATTTTGCGGTATCGCAGGATAAGCAGCAGGACCGCCAGCAGGACCCCCGTATTTTGGGCCACGACCGAGCCATAGGCGATGCCCGTGATGCCCATGCCGTGTCCGAATACGAGCCACAGGCTCGTGGAAACGTGTACGATATTCACCGTGACGGCGATACACATCGGGATCACGGCATTCTGCATGCCTGTGTACCAGCCGTTGAATCCGAAGAGCATGATACCGGCGGGTACCGCCCAGATGCGGGCGTAGAAATAGTCGTGTACGATTTCGTTGCCGTTCATGGCCCATAGTGCCAGTCGCCCCAGAGGGTTTTGGAAGCAAATAACCAGCAGGCCGAGGATCGCTGCGACCAGGATGCCCCGGACGAGCATGTTGGTGCATTCGTGGAAATTTCCTGCACCGAAAGCCTGCGCCGTGAGTCCGCTGGTACCCATGCGCACGAAGCTGCAGTTCCAGTAGATGAAGTTGAAGATGGATACGCCGATGGCGAGTGCCCCGATCGTCGCTGCGGAGTTGTCCAGGTGTCCTGCGACGGCGGAACTCACGATACCCATAAGGGGGACCGTGATGTTGGAGATGATGTTCGGAACGGCTAATCGGAGGATTTCTCGGTTCATGTCCTGGGTTTTGATGCGCAAATATACGGCTTTTACGGGTAAGGGGAAATATTTTGGCACGGTATTTCGATCGGATTTCCGCAGGGATAATCCTCTTTTTCCGGAAAATAGCGGCTGTCGGTGCCGTTATCCCGAAAATTCGATTACCTTTGCTGCCTGCACCGGTATTTTCGGCCGGTGCGGAATGCCGGGGTTTTCCCTGTTATGCAGGGGAAATCGAGTGAAATTGCCGATTTGGGACCTGGCGTCGTAAAACGCCGTAGCGTGAGTTTTGCGGGTTCCATCGACGATTGCGATTTCCGGGAATACGACTTATTAAATTCGCAAAACTCACAGAATCGATTATGAAAGATTTCAAAAACGACTCGGATACGACGTTGGCCCGCTTCGGGCGCGATAAGCGGGCGCGTATTTCCTCTGCGGAGCGTATCGAGCGTCGCCCGCGTTTGCAGCGTGATGCCGCCGATTCGGAGCACTCTTCGGACAGCCGTCCGCGCGCATCTTACAACCCTAATTTTACGAGCGACAACCGTCCCGTGCGGGAAGACCGTGCGCACCGTGACGATTCCCGTCGTTTCGGGAACCGGTCGTTCGGTTCGGACGACCGACGTAGGAACGATGCTGCAGATCGGGAGTTCAAGCCTCGTTTTTCGGAGCGGAAAGACGGGTACGCTTCCCGCCCGTACGAGGATAACAAACCGGGCGGTTTCAAGAAGTTCGGCAAACCTTACGGTGAGCAGAAGGAGGGGCGCGACCGGTCATTCGGCGATCGGAAATCCGGCGGTTATAGCCGTTCGGACAAACCTTACGGCGAACGTCGGTACGACGACCGCAAACAGGACGGTTACAAGACATTCGATAAGCCTTACGGTGAACGCCGTTCCGACGATCGGAAATCCGGTGGGTTCCGGGGCGGCGACCGCTCGTTCGGCCGCCGGGACGATAAGTTCCGAAGTTATCCCAGATACAATCCCAACAAACCAACGGGCGAGATACGCCTGAACCGTTTCATCGCCCAGTCGGGGATCTGTTCGCGCCGCGAAGCGGACGATTTCATCCAGGCGGGGCTGGTGACCGTCAATGGGGTGGTCGTGACGACGCTGGGAACGAAAGTCCAGCCTACGGACGAGGTGAAATTCAACGACAGCCGTGTCGAGGGCGAGAAGAAGGTCTATCTGGTGCTCAACAAGCCCAAGGGTTACGTGACTTCGCTCGACGATCCCCACGCCGACAAGACGGTCATGGAGTTGGTGAAGGACGCCTGTACGGAGCGTATCTATCCTGTGGGACGCCTCGATAAGAATAGTGTCGGGCTGTTACTTTTCACCAACGACGGCGATCTGACCCGCCAACTCACGCACCCTTCGTTCCAGAAGAAGAAGATTTACCAGGTGTCGTTGGACAAGCCCCTCACCAAAGCGGATATGGAGCAGATCGCTCAAGGCATTACGCTGGAGGACGGCGAGATCTATGCCGATGAGATCGCCTATGTCAAGGAGGACAAGACGGAGGTGGGGATCGAGATCCATTCGGGCCGCAACCGCATCGTGCGCCGTATTTTCGAGCATCTGGGTTATGCGGTCAAGAAACTTGACCGTGTTTACTACGCCGGGCTTTCGAAGAAAAATCTCAAGCGGGGACAGTGGCGCTTCCTGACCCGCGAGGAGGTGCAGCGCCTCAAGTCGGGGCAGTATGAATAGGAGTGACGCCCAAGCGATGTATAAAGAAAGCCGAAATCCAAAGATTTCGGCTTTCTTGTCGGATGTTCCATCGAGGATTTCCGTTCTGATCCGTCGGATCAGTGGGTCGCCCGGTACCAGGAGGTCTGTGCCCATTCCGGGGCGAATCGTTCGCACGGGGCGCTGGTCGTTACGCCGGAATATTTTCCGTCTTCGATCGTATGCATCCCGTTCGGAGCGTCGCCCAATCCATATACCGAGTAGAACGAAGGCGTATGCAGCCGGCTTTCCGTCGGGAAGGCCTTTCCCATTTGTGCTCTGAACTTATCGAGCAGCGGATCCTTTTCGTCGCAGATCGCCTCGATGTATCCCTGCAAGTCGTAGAATACATGCTCGTCGAGCCCTTCGTAGGTTTGCAGCGATGCCCGGTCGTACGTTTTCCCCGGATACTTCGTTTCGATCTCCTTGACGATAGCCGCCAGCGGCTCCAGTTCGCCGGTGACCGTCAGGGCGATGCAGCCTGATTTCGTGGTCGCGCGGTTCATGTAATAGTCATAGTATTCGCTGCAGACACCCGGCAGGTCGTAACTTGTGCCTGCATCGGCGAGCAGGTGCGGCAGAATATCGGTGTAGTTGAAACCGGCGGCCATCACTTCACACGGTGAAGCGATGATGCGATCGGCACAACCGCGAAGATCGTACAATGCCTCGATCGAAGACATGAAGCAGGCGTCGAAGAGAAGGTAGTCGAAATGCAGCCCCGTGTTGCCGAAGGCCGCTGCCAGTTGCGGAATTTCAGCCCGCTTGCCGGAATCGCCCATCCAGCGGGTCGGCAGGGCATTCGGCATCGGGCTCCAGAAATCCTGGAATGCGGAGAACCGGATGGCATTGACCGACGTACCGTCCGGGACCCAACCCAGCCCGTGTCCGCCGAGGATCAGACCGTATCGACGTGCCGGAGCCTGTTCGGCCATGTAGGAGATAACTTCGGTGATCGTACCTCTGTCCATCGAGTTGAAGTCGGCGTCCGCCCAGCGGCGCAGGGTATCGACCTTGCAGTGTTCGTACGAGAACTGTGCTCCGGGTACGTAATCGTCGTTGCGGGGCGTATAGTAGAGTTCCAATACCATCGAAAGGCCTCTTTGAGGCTGGATGAAAACCAGTACGCGACTGTTGTGGAGTATGTTCCGGTCGATGGCGTTCATCGCGTCATCGACATTTTTCCTGAAGTAAGACCCCAGGTTGGTTCCTGTCAGATAGAACATAATGGTCTGGTCCGCCGTTTCGGGGACCGGCGGGCGGGGAGTGACCCCTTCGTCCTTGTTGCAGCCCGTGAAAAGGGTCGCTGCGAGTGCAAGGACAAGCACTATATGATGTAATTTTTTCATTTGGATCTCGTTCGGGGTGTTTCGTGCCCGTTTTGTGAAGGTTAGAAATACTCCCCCCCCCGCGTAGAGAGGAGGGTGCCTTTGCAGGATGATTCGGAGAAAAGAGTTGTTTTCATCTTATACTTTTATAATAAATTAGGCCGTTGAATTATGCCGGGGCTTCAAGAGCGGTTTTCGTTATTTGTATTCTCTCGGACGCAGGTTGTTGAATTGCCAGGTTCGGGGCCGTTTGAATACGTAGTCGTCGGGTTTGTTCCGGTAGATGCGGCTGTAATCGAAGTAATATCCCTTGATCCGCCCCTCTTCGGTCCGTACCGGCTCGAGCAGGGGGACGTATTCCACCGAGCGGCTGACGACGCGTGCTTTGCCGTAGTGACGGTCGTGTGCGGCCAGCAGATCGAGAGCATGTCCGAACATCAGGATATGCCAGGCGCTCCCTTCCTTGAGGCCGTTGCCGGAATCCTCGATCGTCGCCAGGATGGAGTTCATCCGGTTGTAGTTGATCTGTTCGTTCTTCGAGTCGCCGAGCGCTCCGTAAGCGAATGCCAGCAGGTTCAGCAGTTTGGGGCTGAACGGATCCTGCACCAAGGCATCGTTCACCGCTGCGATCAGTTTCTCGAGGCTTTCGTGCGTCGGATTCTCGAAATCGACCGTTTGGGCGATCAGTATGGCTTTGTCCATGTCCGAATTGGCATTCAAAGGCTTGTAGGCGTCCTGATAGGCATATCCGTAGTAGAGGTAGTGGTAGTCCTCCTCGGTCATCGAGTCGTCGCCCGACTGATACCGCAGCATCAGGTTCGGGTAGTAGTAGGGGGATTCGGAATCCAGCGTCTGCCGGATAATATCCTCTTCGACAGGTATTTTGGCCGTTGCCATCAGAGGCAGAAACAGCAGCAGGACAAGCAATTTTCTCATAGCCTTTTGTGTGCGGCGGTTCAGTGTGCGAATACGGTGCGGAACCCGTTTCGTGCCGCATTGTTATATAAACGTGCGATCAATTCAAATCGTATTTGGCGATCAGTTCTTTGAAGCGGGCTTCGAGCTGCGGGGTTCCGGGAACGAGGGGCAGCCGCAGCGTGTTGCCGATGAGTCCCAGTACCGACATGGCGCATTTCACGCCCGTCGGGTTGCCTTCGGCGAAGAGGGCGGTCACGGCCTCCTCCAGACATTCGTAAGCCTTGTGTGCTCCTTCGAAGTCGCCCTTCTTTGCCAGGTCGATGCAAGTCATCATCTTGCGCGGGAAGGCATTGACCGCTACCGAGATCACGCCGTCGGCGCCCCGGCTCATCAGGTCGAGCGTCAGGGCGTCATCTCCCGAGAGCACCAGAAAATCCCTGCTCCGCCAGTCGAGTATCTCCTGAATCTGGTCGATCTTGCCCGAAGCCTCCTTGATGCCGATGACATTCGGGAAGTCGCCCGCAATGCGGATCGTGGTCGCTGCGGTCATATTGACCCCCGTACGGCCGGGAACGTTGTAGAGAATGATCGGCAGGGGCGAATGTTCCGATACGGTTTTGAAGTGCTGGTACAACCCCTCCTGCGACGGTTTGTTGTAGTAGGGTGTGACGCTCAGGATCGCATCCGCCCCCCGCAGGTCGAATTCGCGCAACTGGTCGAGCACTTCCGAGGTCGAGTTGCCGCCTACGCCGATCACCAGCGGCACGCGCCCTGCGATGTGGTTTTTGATGAACATGGCGACCACGGCCCGTTCGTGCAGGTAGAGGGTCGGGGTTTCGGCCGTCGTGCCGAGTGCGACGATGAAATCCACACCGCCGTCGATGATGTAGTCGATCGTGCGGGCCAAAGCCGGATAATCCACCCGTCCGTCGGGAGTGAAAGGGGTGGGGATGGCAGCGCCGGCGCCGCTGAGTTTGTGTCGTATCATATCGTTGATAATGTTATATTTGACAATTATATTCTTGAATGCTTCCGAGGTTTCGTCCTGTTTTTCGAATCCGTTCGCGGCCGTTCGTGGCCGCTGTCTGCGTATTTGCATCCCGTTTCCTCTGAATTTCCTTTTCGAAAGGAGTCGGAAACTGTCCGGCCTGAGCCTGGCGAGCGTAGGAGCGGTAAAGGGGGGCGTTTGTATTATTTTGTTTTTTTACATCATTATTTTCGGTGTCAGGGCATAAGCCCGAAATAATATTGTGCGTTTTCCTCGGCTCCGGGAGTGCCGTTTCCCGCCTAAAACAGCGACCCCTGTTCCGTGTTGCCGTCGTCGGTTTTGTCGGTAGTTTCCCGAGCCGAAGGGGGTGCCGCAGACGTGTCCCCGTCCGAAGCGTTCTCTGTCACGGACAGTGTTCCGCCGGAAGCGATCATCGCCAGCAGTTCCTCTTCGGAGATGAGGCGTACGCCCAGTTTGGTCGCCTTTTGGAGTTTGGCCGGTCCGATCTTTTCTCCTGCGACCAAAAAATCGACGTTGGCCGATACCGCCGCGAGGTTTTTACCGCCGTGCGCTTCGATCAGTTCCTTCAGTTCGTCGCGGCTGTGACCGGAGAATCTGCCCGTGATGACGAAATTTTTGCCCGCCAGACTTTCCGATTCGAGGGCTTTGTTCGCGGCTTCGGTTTGCAGCCCCGCTTTGCGCAGCCGCTCGATGATCCGCAGGTTCTCCGCGTCGGCGAAGTAGTCGATGATGGCATCGGCGATCTTGCCGCCCACCTCGTCGGCTTCGATCAACTCTTCGCGCGTGGCGTGCATCACGGCATCCAACGTGCGGAAGTGTGCCGCCAGGTATTTGGCCGTGGTTTCCCCGACGAATCGGATGCCCAGGGCGAACAATACCCGCTGAAAAGGAACCTCGACCGAGCCCCGGATGCTCCGGATGATGTTCTCGGCCGATTTTTCACCCAGCCGGGGCAGACAGGCGAGCTGTTCGGCCCGCAGGTCGTACAGGTCGGCGATGTCGTGCAGCAGTCCGTTTTCGAAGAGCAGTTCGACGGTCTCTTCGCCCAATCCCTCGATGTCCATCGCCTTGCGGCGGATAAAGTGGATGATGCGGCCCAGGATTTGGGGTCGGCAGTGGCTCTGATTGGGACAGTAGTGCTTGCTTTCGCCCTCGTATTTCACCAGCGGAGTGCCGCATTCCGGGCAGCGGGTGATGTACTGGAAGGGACGGCTGTCCACCGGACGGGCCGCAAGATCGACGCCCGTGATCTTGGGGATGATCTCGCCGCCTTTTTCGACATATACCATATCGCCTACGCGAATGTCCAGCAGGGCGATCTGTTCGGCGTTGTGCAGCGTGGCCCGCTTGACGGTCGTTCCGGCCAACTGCACCGGATCGAGGTTGGCGACGGGGGTGATGGCTCCGGTGCGTCCCACCTGGAAATCGACGCTTTCGAGCCGCGTGAGCGCTTGTTCGGCCTTGAACTTGAAAGCCACGGCCCATCGGGGCGCCTTGGCCGTGAAGCCCAGCTCGCGCCGCAGGGCGTAACTATTGACCTTGATGACCACGCCGTCCGTAGCGAACGGCAGTTTCCTGCGCTCTTCGTCCCAGAAGGCGATGTAGTCGTCGATCCCCGCCTGGCTGCGGCAGATCCGCATCTTGTCCGATACGTTGAATCCCCATTCGCGGGCTTTCCGCATACACTCCCAATGGGTCGTGCAGGGCAGGTCGTCGCCAGCCAGTTGGTAGAGCGTGCAGTCCAGTCCCCGCTGGGCGACTACGGCCGAGGATTGCTGCTTGAGCGTGCCCGCTGCGGCATTGCGCGGATTGGCCAGCAGCGGTTCGCCGTTCTCCTCGCGTTCGCGGTTGAGGCGGTCGAACGAGGCATAGGGCATCAGCACTTCGCCCCGTATTTCGAAGAAATCGGGGTAGTCGTCCCCTTGCAGGTGCAGCGGAATGGTGCGGATCGTGCGGATATTGGCCGTTACGTCATCGCCCCGTGTGCCGTCGCCCCGCGTCACGGCACGGAGCAAGGCTCCGTGTTCGTAGGTGAGCGAGATGGCCGTGCCGTCGAATTTGAGCTCGCAGACGAACTCCGTCTGTCCGAGCTCTTTCTCGATGCGTCCGATGAATTCGTGCAGCTCGTCGAGCGAATAGGTGTTACCCAGCGAAAGCATCGGAAAGCGATGTTCGACGCTTTGGAATTCGGTTGTGAGATCGCTGCCGACGCGGGCCGTCGGGGAGTTCGGGTCGGCGTATTCCGGATGTGCCGCCTCCAGCTCCTGCAGTTCGCGCATCAGGACGTCGAATTCCCGATCGGATATTTCCGGACTGTTTTCGACGTAGTATTTATGGTTGTGGTAGTCGAGTGTGCGACGTAATTCTTCTATTTTTTCGCGTATCATACCTTTGTTATTCCGTACGTAAAAGTACATAATTTGTGCGGAAAGACCGCAAAAAATAAAAAAAATGCAAAAAAAAATTCGACCTTGATTCCGATCGCCAAATTTTGTTTATACTTGCACAAAATTTTCAGACGTTTCCGGTTCGCGGAGACGGCGACGCCCTTTTTCGGGCTTCGCCGGACGCAGGAAAACGACGGATGAAACTCCACACGATCGACCGGCGACGGCAGGTACGGAATCCTGCCGGGCTTGGATATGACAAAGAAAATTCCGCATTTTCGACAAGTGGGAACGGAGCGGAGGAACCCGCTCTGCCGAACGAAACGACTATTGAAAACGAACATCGAAATATGGCAAACTCTACAACACCGAAAAAACGCCTTGTCGCCAGCTTCCGTAATCTGCCTTCGGAACTTCAGGAGGCAATAAAGCAAAAATATCCCCTCGGATTCTCCGAGGCGATGATGCGCATCGACAAACCTAACGGAGAGTTTTTTTACGCTGTGCCTTTCGAAACGGACGAGATCAATTATCTGGTGAAGATTGACGTGAAGATCGACGACCGTGCGGACGATGACGAAGATAAGGACTATTACGACGACGATATCAAAGGCGCCGACGATTTGCAGGACGACGACAATTCGGGCGACGACGAGGACCGGGACGACATGTAGTTTTCGGAACGGAAATTGTTTTCCCATTCATCAATAATATTATTATCGGGGATATTCGGACATTTTTCGAAAGGTGGGGCGGACCGAATTTATTCGAGGTCCGGTGTGTTCGGAGCCTGGATGACATTCGGTTCTGACGAGCGCGGTTCCACCCTGGCGGGTGCGAAAGACGGCGGAAAGGTCGATCTTTCCGCTCCTCCGGCCGAGCCGAATGTTTCCGGACGACCCGATATGGAAAACGATCGCTGAAAATGAATCCTTTCATCCGAAAAATAGGTTTTGGAGTTCTGCTTGCGACTCTCTTCCTGCCGCTGCACTCCTGCGGGCTGGGAGAGGATTCGCGCGATGAAGATAACCGGTACGTTTATCTTCGGTTTGCGGATCCGGCCTTCGAAGCATACTGTTTGGAGCATTGGGATCTGAACGGCGACGGTCGTATTTCCCGTTATGAGGCCCAGCGGGTCTGGGATATGGACTGTTCGTCGCTCGGGGTCAAGACGCTGGCGGGGATTGAGGAATTCACGGCTCTGCGCAAGCTCGATTGCAGTGGCAACGAGATCGTCGCGCTCGACGTGCGCAAATGTATTTTCATGGAGCAGCTGAATTGCAGCGGAAATGCGCTTATCAGTCTTGACATCAAAGGATTGCGCTTTCTAAACCGGCTCGATTGCAGCAATAACGACCTGACTTATATCAATTTGGCTACCAATGCGGCTTTGGAGAATCTCTGGTGTGGCGGCAACCGCTTCGCATCGCTCGACATCAGCCATTGTGCTACGGACATGATCCGTGTCGATACGGTCCCTAACGAGAGCCTTTCGGTGCTCTACAAACGGGCGGGACAGCGTATCCTGAACCTGAACGTGGACGGCGGTACGAAAGTGGAGGATTTGTAGCTCGGAATATTCTGACGGTTAAACCATAAGCAAGTGTCTTCGAAGGGGACACTTGTTTTTTGTGTCGGAATTTTGAGATTTCGACAGCCCCGAAGGGGTTTTTAACGAAAAATTAGTACCTTTGAAGGCAAAATCGTTTTTTTGCGATTAAATTTTTCAAAAAGATCATGAATAAAGTTGACGTCATACTCGGCCTGCAGTGGGGCGATGAGGGCAAAGGCAAGGTTGTCGATGTGCTGACTCCCCGTTATCAGGCGGTTGCGCGTTTTCAAGGCGGTCCCAATGCGGGCCATACGCTGGAATTCAACGGCGAAAAGTACGTCCTGCGCTCGATTCCTTCGGGCATATTTCAGGGCGGTAAAACCAACATCATCGGCAACGGGGTGGTCCTCGACCCGATTCTTTTCCGCGAGGAGGCTACGGCGCTGGCCAAGAGCGGCCACGACCTGAAGGGGCGTTTGCAAATTTCCAAGAAGGCCCACCTGATCCTGCCGACTCACCGGATGCTCGACGCCGCGCAGGAGGCGGCCAAAGGCAGCGCCCGTATCGGTACGACCGGCAAGGGGATCGGCCCGACCTATACGGACAAGGTAAGCCGTACGGGTATGCGTGTCGGCGACGTGCTGGGTCCTGAATTCCGGGCCGTTTACGACCGGGTGAAAGCCCGTCACGAGGCGACGCTCCGCAGTCTGGGATATGTTTACGATATCGCGGAACTCGAGCGCCAGTGGTTCGATGCGGTCGAGTATCTCAAGGAGTTCCGGTTGATCGACAGTGAATACGAAATCAACCGGCTGCTCGCCGAAGGGCAGCCCGTCCTGGCCGAAGGGGCCCAGGGTACGCTGCTGGACATCGATTTCGGCTCCTATCCTTTCGTCACCTCCTCCAATACGGTTTGTGCCGGTGCCTGCACGGGTCTCGGCATCGCTCCTTCGCGTATCGGCGAGGTGTTCGGTATCTTCAAGGCTTATTGTACCCGCGTGGGGGCTGGGCCGTTCCCGACCGAGCTGTTCGATGAAACGGGCGCCCGTCTGCGGGATCTGGGCCATGAATACGGAGCCGTTACGGGGCGCGAACGCCGCTGCGGTTGGCTGGATATGGTGGCGCTCAAGTACGCCATTATGATCGACGGGGTGACGCAGTTGATTATGATGAAGAGCGACGTGATGAACGATTTCGACACGATCCGTGTGGCTACGGCCTACGAGATCGGCGGTGAGCGTACGGACCGTTTCCCTTATGCAGTAGATGCTCCGATCGTGCCTGTTTATAAAGAGTTCAAGGGGTGGAAATGCGATCTTCGCAAATTCCGCCGCTACGAGGATTTCCCGGCCGAATTCAAGGCTTATGTGGAGTTCATCGAGTGGGAAACGGGCGTGCCCGTGCGGATTATTTCGGTAGGCCCCGACCGCGATGAAACGATCGTGCGGTAAATACAGATACGAGTAAAATTTATTCATTTAAAATAGTACAAATGAAAAAACAGTTGAAAATTGTTGTCCTGGCAAAGCAGGTTCCCGATACCCGCAACGTGGGTAAGGATGCCATGACCCCCGAAGGGACGGTCAACCGCGCTGCGCTGCCTGCAATCTTCAATCCCGAAGATTTGAATGCACTCGAGGCTGCCCTGTTTCTCAAGGACGAAACGGAAGGCAGTACGGTACATATCCTGACCATGGGTCCTCCGCGTGCCGCCGACATCATCCGCGACGCCATTTTCCGGGGGGCCGACGGAGGTTATCTGCTGACCGACCGTAAATTCGCCGGCTCGGATACGCTGGCTACTTCATACGCTCTTTCGTGTGCGCTGCGCAAGATTCAGCCCGACGTGATCGTCGCAGGCCGCCAGGCCATCGACGGCGATACGGCCCAGGTAGGTCCGCAGGTGGCCGAAAAGCTCGGTTTGCCGCAGGTGACCTATGCCGAGGAGATTCTCGAGATCAAAGATAAGTCGCTGGTCATCAAACGTCGCCTGGAGCACGGAACCGAAGTGGTCGAATGTCCGATTCCCGCCGTGGTGACCGTAAATGCTTCGGCTGCCGAGTGCCGCCCGAAGAACGCCCGCCGCGTGATGAAGTTCAAGAATGCCATGACGGCCTCCGAGATCGCTGCGGAACCGACGTCGGAAGCTGCCAAGATGGCCGCGTCGAAGCCCTACCTGCAGATTTTCGAGTGGAGTGCCGCCGATGTCGATCCGGACGATAACCAGTTGGGCCTGACCGGTTCCCCGACGAAGGTGAAGAAGATCGAGAATGTGGTGTTCCAGGCCAAGGAAGCCAAGAAACTGACTGCCGACGACAAGCAGATCGAGGAATTGATGGTTGAACTTATCGCGAGCCACACGCTCGGTTAATCAGGGAGGAAACGAGATATGAATAATGTATTTGTATATATAGAACTCGAAAACGGGGTACCTGCGGACGTGAGTCTGGAGTTGCTGACCAAAGGCCGTGAGCTGGCCACGACGCTCGGCGTGAAGCTCGAAGCCGTCGTACTGGGTCATAATCTGGGCGACATCGCTCAGGAGTTGGCCAAATACGGCGCCGATACCGTGTGGACGGCCGACGACAAGGAGTTCGCTCCGTTCCGCACGTTGCCCCATACGGCTGTGATGTGCGGTCTGATCGAGCAGGAGAAGCCCCAGATCGCCCTTTTCGGTGCGACTTCCATCGGCCGCGATTTCGCTCCGCGCGTATCGTCGGCGCTGTTCAGTGGTCTGACGGCCGACTGTACGCAACTGGTGATCGGCGACCATAAGGACGCGAAAACCGGTACGGAGTATGAGAATCTGTTGTACCAGATTCGCCCGGCCTTCGGCGGCAACATCATTGCGACGATCGTGAACCCCGACCACCGTCCCCAGATGGCGACCGTCCGCGAGGGCGTGATGCGCAAGGAGTACGCAGCCAAACCGGGTGCCGGCGAGGTGAAGCCGATCGACTGGAAGAAGTTCCTGAAAGAGAGCGACATGGTGGTCAAGATCCTCGACCGCCAGATCGAAGAACGCAAGATCAATATCAAAGGCGCGAGCGTGGTGGTTGCCGGCGGTTACGGCGTAGGCTCGAAGGAGAATTTCAAGCTGATTTACGAACTGGCTGAGGTGCTGGGCGGCGAAGTCGGCGCGAGCCGTGCTGCGGTGGACGCAGGTTTCACGGAGCATGCCCGCCAGATCGGTCAGACGGGCGTTACGATCCGTCCCAAACTCTACATCGCGTGCGGTATTTCGGGCCAGATCCAGCATACGGCCGGTATGGACCAGTCGTCGATGATCATCTCGATCAACACCGATCCCGATGCGCCGATCAACAAGATCGCCGACTTTGCGATCACGGGCGACCTGAACGAGGTGATCCCGAAAATGATTAAGTATTACAAACAAAACTCGAAGTAATGGCTAATTTCTTTTTAGATAATAAGGATTTGCAGTTCCACCTTCAGCATCCGCTGATGCGCAAGATCGTGGCGCTGAAAGAGCGTAACTATACGCTGAAAGACCACCACGAGCTTGCTCCGCAGAATTTTGAGGACGCGATGGACAACTACCGCCGCGTGCTGGAGATCGCCGGCGAAGTGTGCGGCGAGGTGATCGCCCCCAATGCCGAGGGCGTCGATCACGAAGGTCCCAGAGTCGAGAACGACCATGTCGTTTACGCCGAGGGTACGGCCCGCAACATCGACGCCATTACCAAGGCCGGCTTGAGCGGCATGACCCTGCCTTACGAGTACGACGGCCTGAATTTCCCGCTGGTCTGCTTCGTCGTCGCCAACGAAATGGTGGCACGCGGCGATGCCGGTTTCGAGAATATCTGGGGTTTGCAGGACTGTGCCGAAACGCTCAATGAATTCGCTTCGGAAGAGCTTAAGCGGATGTTCCTGCCCCGTGTTTCTGCGGGCGAGACCTGCGCGATGGACCTTACCGAGCCGGATGCAGGTTCGGACTTGGGTGCCGTGATGCTCAAGGCCACTTACGACGAGAAGAGCGGCCGTTGGCTGCTGAACGGCGTGAAGCGCTTCATCACCAACGGCGACGGTCATATTTCGCTGGTGCTGGCCCGCACCGAAGAGGGAACTTCGGACGCACGCGGTCTTTCGATGCTCGTGCACGACAAGCGTGACGGCGGCGTCAAGGTGCGCCGTATCGAGAACAAACTTGGTATCAAGGGTTCGCCCACCTGCGAGCTGGTCTTCACCAACGCTCCGGCCCGTCTGGTCGGCGACCGTAAGATGGGTCTGATCAAATACGTGATGTCGCTCATGAACGCTGCCCGTCTGGGTATCGGCGCACAGTCGGTAGGCCTTTGCGAGGCCGCTTACCGCGAGGCGCTCAAGTATGCGCAGGAGCGTGCCCAGTTCGGCAAGCCGATCATTCAGTTCGCCGCCGTTGCGGAGATGCTCTCCAATATGAAGGCAAAGTTGCAGGGGGCCCGTGCGCTGCTCTATGAAACGACCCGTTTCGTCGAGATTTACAAGCAGTACGGCCACATCGCGCAGGAGCGTTCGCTCGAACCGGAGGAGCGCCAGGAGATGAAGTTCTACAATCGTCTGGCCGACGGTTTCACGCCGCTGGTAAAGCTCTTCGCTTCGGAGTATGCCAACCAGCTCGCTTACGATGCGGTACAGATTCACGGCGGTTCGGGCTTCATGAAGGACTATCCCTGCGAACGCCTCTACCGTGATGCCCGTATCATGAATATCTACGAGGGTACTTCGCAGTTGCAGGTCGTTGCGGCGATCAATGCCGTGACCAAAGGTACGTTCCTGGAGCAGATCAAGACCTACGAGGCTGCGGACTATGCTCCCGAAATGTGCGCCGTGAAGAGCAAACTGACCGACTTGCGCGTGAGGTTCGAGGAGATGGTCGCCCGTGTCGAAACTCTCGAGAAGGAGCGCAGCGGTTACAAGGATTTCCATGCCCGCCGTCTGGTGGAAACTGCCGGTCATATCATCATTACTTACCTGTTGGCTCGTCAGGCCGGAGAATCGGCCGAATACATCGATTCCGCGCGGATCTATTGTAAACTGGCAGAAAGCAAAGTCGCCGAAGCCTACAATTACCTGATGCATTCGGATGTCGAGGATGTCGATCTGTTCAAAAAGGTCGGACAGGAGGAGACGATCGGTTAATTGCCGTCGGATGTTTTGAAAGGGAAGCGGTGCGTTGTACCGGCGAAACTTTCGAATTCGATATATGTTGAGAAGGGAAGCGAACGACCGCTTCCCTTCTCATTGATTTTGGCGGGAATTTTGTACCGTGACGAAAGGGCGGGTTATTTATTAAAAATTATTTTTGTATTATCCTATAATCCTGACAGTGACAGTTATGTTGAAAAAAGTGCTTCTGATGGCGGCCGTTGTGTTGCTCGGCCTGCCCGGTCTGGCTCATGCCCAGTTGGGGCGCGGTGAAATTTCGGTGGGGTACGGAGTCGCTCCCGTGACCGACTGGATCGACGCTTACAGCGATAAGTTGCTCGACGTGCTCGATATGAAGGATGCGTCGATGGACAGCTGGGGCGGTGTGTCGGTCAATTACACCTTCCGTATCGTCGGCGGGTTGGGTGTGGGCGCTACTTTCGTCTATTCGGGTAACAATCAGCGGTTGGCCGGTAAGAAAATCTCGACCGACTATTATTCGATCATGCCGCACCTGAAGATGCGCTGGCTCAACCTGCGCATCCTGTCGCTCTATTCCCGCATCGGTGTGGGCCTGACTTTCACCGAATCTTCGGGCGAGGGGCAGAGCGAATCGGCCCGGCAGTGGGCTTTTCAGGTTTCACCGATCGGTGTCGAAATCGGGGGCAAGGTCGCGGCCTATGCCGAAGCGGGGATCGGTACGATGGGATCGCTTGTTGCCGGTCTTCGCTTCCGCTTTTAACGGATCGGTCCAGTGTAGGGGACATCGCCACGGACCGGCTGTCCGGTCGGTTCGAGAAGGAGAGGTGCTGTGTCGCTTTCGCAAGGATTTTGCGCCTGGCATGCGATGCCGGCGATTTGCCTGCGAAAGAGCGATCGTATTCGAACGAGAGGGAGAGGAAGATGTGGCTGACGTTTCGATTTGCCAGAATCTTCGGAAAGAACGAAAAAAACAGGATCTCGAAATTGCATTGCTTCGAGGTCCTGTTTTTTCAGTGCCGATCGCGGGGGCGATTGGCTGTTCTTTAAGCCGCATTCCCGGCCGCTTCGTATTCGGCCTTGATTTCAAGGTAAAAATTCGCGAAGACAGTTTGGTAATAGGGGACTATCCACAGCATAGCGATACCGAGCGTGAGCAGGCTGAGAAGCGACCAGCCGATCATGCCGAGCTGCATGAGAAATAATCGCATCTTGTGTCCGCGCATCATTGCCATACTGCGTTCGATCGCCTCGTCGCAGCCGATTTCCGGATTGTCGGATACGATGTACAGCGCCATTGCATACGACAGTCCCTTGATGATGCCGGGGACGATGAGCAGCAACGTCCAAAGGAACGTGTAGATTCCAGATAACAGGCCCGTTCCGATGGCTTTCCAGTAATAGGTATTGTTGAATGCGCAGAACAGTCCTTCGATGGTCAGGGGGCGCTTGTCGCGGGCGAATGCGAGGAATGTTCGCAGAAGCCCGAAGTTGATGGGCAGATAGACGAAGATCAGGAGCAGGACCGCAAGACCTGCAATGGCTCCTCCTCTGTTGAGGATGCCGTAAGGGACATAGAGTACGCAAGATACGACGTAGAGCAGGATCGCCGATCCCCAGTTCCCCTTCATTGCTGCGAGGGACGATTGTCTGATTTGGGAATTTGTTTGCATAGTGGAGGTTTTTATGGTTTCTTTTGCAAAAGTACAAAATCCCCCCCCCGTGCAAGTTTTCGGGCAGAAATGTTACTTCGGAATGAAAAAAAGCGTTTTTTCGGCAGCGTACCCTTGCTGTTATTCGCGCCCGTGTAGTCGGGTGATGACGATCGCTTTTGGCCTGTCAGCGGTCTATCCCGTCGCGGGAAAGGACGCCCTGCGTGTAGTAATGTTTGATTTCCCGCATTTCGGTCACCAGGTCGGCCGCGTCGATAAGTTCCTGCGGGGCATAACGTCCCGTGACGACGACTTCTACCGCCGGATGGCGGCGGTTCAGGGCATCCAGTACGGCGTCGATCGTCAGCAGTCCGAAATGCAGGGCGATGGTCAGTTCGTCGAGGATGACTACGTCGTATTCGCCGCTCTCCAGCAGGGCGGCGCAGCGGGTCAGACCGTCGCGTGCCATCCGGATATCGATCGCTTCGGGATCCTTGCCGATAAAACATCCCCGACCCAACTGTTCGATCTTCACTTGGTCGAAGAGTTGCCCGATTTTCGTTTCGTTGTATCGCATCGACTTGACGAACTGTCCGATGTAAACGCTTTTGCCGGCGCACAAAACTCGCACGGCCAGTCCGAACGCGGCCGTCGTCTTGCCTTTGCCGTTTCCGGTATAGACGTGAATATATCCTTTCGTTGAGTCCATGCGGCAAAGATAGTGCAGGTTTGTGGCAGAGCCAAATAAATTTGGGCGGAACCGAGGGCGACCGCTGTCCGGAAAGACGATATAAATCCGAATCGAAGCGGGGTATATTTGCTCTCATGAGCAAGGCCGGTTGCGAGGTGACAGCCGGTTGTGGAAATTCTTTCCAGCGGATTTTTTGCAAAGGCGGAAAAGGTCGGAGCAAATTCGTGCCGGAAAAAATTTGAAAATAGAATCCCTTTCGTTTTTTCGGGAATACGTCGTTTCAGAGGTTGATCCGGTTGGCTTGCGTGAAGATGGCATCGAGCAGCCGGAATAACTCCGCTTCCAGCTCTTCGCCTCCCGGATCGCCGCAGAGTGTGAAGATTTTTCCCGGAGGAGCCCCGTAGCATATCGTGCCGGCCGCACCGCAGGTTTCGGACCCGCAGACGATGACCGCATCGATCGCATCCTCGTGACGTATCAGGGCGTTGTAAAGAGCCAACAATTGCCGGGGTACGGTTATTTTCGGGACGGGGAGCAACGTTCCGCAGGCTCCGATCTCTTCGATCGAATGAATGAGTTCCAGGTCGTAACGTCCGGCAATCAGCTCGGCTGTATCGTTCGGTATTCCATAGAGTATGATATTCATCGTTGTCGGTTAAAAAAAAGTGCGGCGACATCCTAATCTCTTGAATGTTATGGCAGTAACAATGGTTATCGCCGCACTTTCGTTTGTCGTTCATTGCCGGAAACACCGCTGTGGCAGACGAGGGAATCTCTTGTACCGGAACGGTACAACGATCCCTGTGCCGAGACGGTTTTCCTAAAATTTATCAAGCGAAACACAACCGAAATCAAACGCCTAACCCACGAGCGCCTTTGACGTCGAATCGATCTGGCAGGTCTTCTGACTCACTCCTGTTCCGAAGCCTTCCCGGTCCGTGCGGACCAGTGGCAGAGATGTTCGAAACGTTGCGGAGCTTCACAGCAGCGGGACTGTCCGGGATTCACACCCGATTCCCTTTTCATTCCTCTCCTTGCATAAGGAGCCGGAAACCAAATCTGCCGCAAATATAACGGTATTTTTCAGGAAACAAAAACTCTTTCCGGGAATTTTTCTTTTCGCCGATTGTTTCCGATTCGGCGGGAATACACTACTTTTGTACCGCCATGAAAACAAAACAGGAACTCACCGACATTCTCGATTTCGTCGCGGAATACGCTTCCTATCTGTTAGGATCGGGAGTGCACACTTCGCGTGTGATCCGCAACGCACAGCGCATCGGAACCTCGCAGGGAGTGGATATTCAGTTGTCGAGTTTTCAGAAAAGCATAATCATCACCGTGCACGACGAACGGAGCGGCGAAGTCGTTACCCGTGTGGTGAAGATCCCTGCGCTGCCTATCAGCTTCGAACGTAATTCGGATCTGAGCGCTTTGAGTTGGGATGCCGTCGATGAACACCTGTCGCTGACCGACCTGCGCGACCGTTACGGAGAGTTGATCGCCAAGCCGCGTATGGACCCGATTTTCGTCCTGCTGACGGTCGGCCTGGCGAATGCCTCCTTTTGTCGTCTGTTCGGCGGGGACTGGACGGCCGTGGGCATCGTTTTCACCTCGACGCTCGTCGGTTTTTCCACCCGGCAGTGGATGCAGGCGCATGCCGTGAATCACTTCCTGGTTTTCATCCTTTCCGCCTTTCTGGCTTCGCTCTGCGCCTCGTCGGCCTTGGGCTTCGATTGTACGGCCGAGGTTGCGATAGCCACCAGCCCGCTCTTTCTCGTCCCGGGCGTTCCGCTCATCAACGGGGTGATCGACATCGTCGAAGGGCATATCCTGATCGGTTGCAGCCGTCTGATAAACGCTCTGCTGCTGATCGTCTGCATTGCCGTAGGTCTTTCGGCGACGTTGATGATCGTTAAAAACAGTTTGCTATGATTGCGGTGGATATTCTGCTCGACGGGTTGTTCGCAGCTGTGGCCGCTATCGGATTCGGGGCGATTTCCGACCCTCCGGTCCGGGCATTTCCCTGTATCGCCCTGTTGGCGGCCGTCGGGCATGCCCTGCGTTTCTGCCTGATGAGTTATGCGGGGATCGACATCGCTACGGCTTCGCTCTGCGCTGCCGTCGTCATCGGTTTCGGCAGTCTTTGGTTGGGACGGGGTATTCGTTGTCCGATGACCGTGCTCTACATTCCGGCCCTGCTGCCGATGGTTCCGGGTATCTACGCCTACAAGACGGTCTTTGCCCTCATCATGTTTCTGCAATCGCTCAACGATCCCGGACAGGGGCTGGAATATATGCAGCAGTTTTTCCTGAATGCCACCGTGTCGTTCAGCGTGATTATCCTGTTGGCTGCGGGCGCTACGCTGCCGATATTCATCTTCAACCGCCGGGCTTTCTCGCTCACACGACGCAGACAGAACCGCAAGTAAACTCTTTTCGTATGGATGTTTTCTGGAATACGATCGCCGCATACAACGCCGCCACGTGGCCCGTGCAGCTCCTCCTGGTCGTGGTCGCCGCCGTACTGACCCTTTTGCTTTACCTGCGTCCGACGCGTGCGGTGCGTGTGGCGATGAAGGTTTTTATGGCCGCATTGAATTTCTGGATCGCGGGCGTATATTATTTTCTCTATTGCGCTCCGCGCGAACATTACGATATTCTGGCCTTGTTCTGGACGGTCATGGGCTGTATTTGGATCTATGATCTGGCGGCCGGACACGATTCGCTCGGGCGCACGGGACGACACTCCCAGTTTGCTTTGGCGCTGGTTCTGTATGCCGCTCGTTTATCCGCTTTTCTCGCTGGCCCTGGGGCGTACTTTTCCGATGATGACCTCGCCCGTGATGCCCTGCTCGGTCGCGGTCTTCACCGTCGCGTTGATGCTGGCTTTCTCCGAGCGGGCGAATATCGTGTTGGCGACGTTCCTCTGCCATTGGGCGTTGATCGGGCTTTCGAAGGTCTATTTTTTCGGGATTCCCGAGGATTTTCTGCTGGCGTGCAGCGTCGTACCCGCTCTCTTCCTCTTTTTCCGGCGTTATATCCGGAATCGGGCCTGCGAATCCACCAAACCCTCCCCGCGTGTGCTGAATGCATTGCTTGCCGTCCTGTGTGCCGTCATCGGGGTTTTCTTCACTTTTACGCTTCTGCATCAATTCGATCTCTTTACCGAAATATGATCCCATACCGAGCCGAAGATTTCAGCGTGACGGTTTCCGTCGCCGATTATATAGCCCGTTTCCGCGATGCCGAGCGTTTCGAGGGCTGCTGCCGCGCCTGTCCGAACTATGGGTGCAGTTGGGGATGCCCTCCCTTCGATTTCGATGTCGAAGAGTATCTGAACCGGTATTCCAGGGCATTGCTTATTGCTACGAAGATCGCTCCGGAGCAGCGCGACCTTCCCATTGCGGAGGCAAAGCGGTTGATCCACCCCGAACGGCAGCGGCTCGAGAGACGTCTGCTCGAGATGGAGCGGCGATACGGAGGACGTTCGTTCGCCTACGTCGGCAGTTGCCTCTATTGTCCCGAGGGTACCTGTACACGCCCCGAAGGGAACCCGTGCCGCCATCCCGAACTGGTGCGTCCGTCGCTCGAAGCCTGCGGCTTCGACATAGGTCGCACGACTTCCGAGTTGTTCGGAATCGAACTCAAGTGGGGAGCCGACGGAAAAATGCCCGAGTACCTGACCCTCGTGTGCGGTTTTTTCCACGATGGGGACGGTGTCGTGTGGTAATCGCAAGATACGAAAAGGCTCGCTGTACAGCGAGCCTTTTTCATTCCGGAACGATCCTCCTATGCCTGTTCTGCCAGGATGCTTTTACGCGGATGGAAGATGTTGAGGTTGAGCCGTCCGACGATGTCGCTCAAGGCAGCCTGGGCCTTGACCGAGTTGCCGGCGTCATCCAGCGGGGGTGCGAAGGCCGCTACGCCCATCACGCCCGGAACGACGCCCATGATGCCGCCGCCCACGCCGGTCTTGGCCGGAAGGCCCGTGTTGAAGAGCCAGTCGCCCGTATGCTCGTAAAAACCGACGGTGGCCATCATCGAGGCGATGCGCGTACCCAGATCGGGCTTGAAGACCGTCTGTTTGGTTACGGGGTTCACGCCGTCGAATGCGATGGTCGCAGCCGCGACCGCCAGTTGGCGGGCCGTTACGCCGATCGAACACTGGCGGGTGTAGAGGTCGAGCGCCATATCGGGATCGTCGTAGATGCGCGAATAGTTTTTCAGCAGCCACGCGATCGACTTGTTGTTGAAGTTGGTCGCGGTTTCCGATTTGTAAAGTTCGTCGATGACCTCCACGCTCGAGCCGCAGAGTCCTTCGATGAATCCCTGGATCGCCTCCCATTTCGCGTCCGGCTTCCCGATGGGTTTTATCATCGAGCAGGCGGCGATCGCACCGGCGTTTACCAGCGGTGTCGAAGGGTGATCCTTTTCGAGCAGGATCGCCATGATCGAGTTGAAAGGCAGTCCCGTAGCGTCGGCACCGATCTTCGTCAGCACCTCTTCGGGGCTGTATTGGTTCATCGTTAGAATGGCCGTCGGCACTTTCGATACCGATTCGATGCCGAACTTGTATTCCGTGTCGCCTGCGGCGATAATCTCTCCGTCGGGCAGACAGACGGCGATGCCGAACAGGTCGGACGGTACGTTGGCCAGATAGGGTATATAGTCGGCGTTTTTACCTCCTGTGACCGCTTTGGTCTGTTCGAAGGCGTGCTGTACGGCGTCCCGAACGTCTTGTTTCGTGAGTTTTTGTCCCATGACGATTGCTTTTATTGTTTGTTTTCAGGAGCCGTATTACCCGTATTTTGCGGGTTGTTTTGCGGAATGTTCTGTGTTTCCGGGGCTGCTTTTACTTCCCAATGGAAGGGTGCGAATTCCGCAGCCGCCTGCGGGTCTTTCCACGAGGGCTTGCGCATGGCGTAGATGACGAACGGAGCGCCTACCACTACCACGCAGCCGATAATGAGTACGGAGAACCATACGGTGTTGCTGCCGACCGAGATCTGGCTGGGCGGAACGAAGCTGAGGATGAAGGCGAGCAGTGCTCCGAAGAAGCCGACCGTGCCGATCGTCCACATCAGACCGTTGCCTTTCTTGCCCAGTCGGAACGGACGTGCCGTATCTTTCATCTTGTAGCGCAGCACGATCGCCGCCGAGAACATCAGCATGTACATGATCAGGTACAGCAGTACGGTCAGCTGCGAAAGTATCTGGTAGAACGACTGCACCGAGGGCATCACGACGAACAGCAGCGCCAGCAGCGTCACGACGCAGCCCTGGATCAGCAGGATGTTCTTCTGTACGCCGTTCTTGTTGGTCTTCTGGAAGAACGGGGGCAGGTAACCCGCCTTACCCACGGCGAAGATACCCTTCGAAGGGCCGGCCACCCAGGTCAGCACGCCGGCCAGCACGCCGAACATCAGGGCGATGGCGATGATCGGACCGGCCCACGAAATGTGGAGGTAGTGGAAGTAGTTGTCGAACCCGACTAACAGCGACTGCGTGAGGCTGATGTCCTTGGCGGGGATGATCAGGCCCAGCGAGAAGGTTCCCAGAATGAAGATCAGCACCGTGACCAGCGAACCGATGATGATGGCCTTGGGATAGTTCCGCGACGGGTTCTTCACGTCCATGACGTGAATGCCCATCATCTCCATACCCGCGTAGAACAGGAAGATACTGCTCGCCAGCACGAGGTTGTTGAATTTCGACAGGTCGGGGAAGAAGCCCTGCGACATGTCCATGTGGTTGTGTCCGCCGGTCGAAATGTAGATGATGCCCA
>OOAN01000332.1_pt1 | contig 37492 bp, 33 predicted proteins | sample 1671301 | NCBI WGS metagenome assembly OOAN01 (sample SAMN06348142, study PRJEB24527) | human gut metagenome | biome: human gut; feature: ankylosing spondylitis patient; material: feces | host: Homo sapiens | place: China | collected 2015-10
AGCCGGGCGAGAAGGTACGCCCGCTTTCGCTGCCCGAAATATTCGCACGGTTGCGACGGTTGGAACCCGGGGCGATGGCAGGCGTGACGCTGCCGAAACTATCTCAGGCCCTCGTGGCCGCAGGGGTGCAGAAGATACATACACATTATGGAAACCGATACCGCGTGGTGGAATTGTAACTTTGGCTTATACCCCCATATCCTCCCGAAGGATTTGGGAGAAATTCCGCGCCCCGACATCGGCACTCAAATGATTCCCGTCATAAAAATCATCATCTGAAAAACGCGTGTCACCTAAATAATCCAACCAACGGACATTAGGATATTCAGAAGACAGTTCGGACAATCCGTTACGGAGTCGGCTCAACGCACAGGAATCCAACCTCGCATAATAATCTTCATGCACAGGCGGTGCCACTATCCACAACCTTATTCCCTTTTCCCTGCACATCTCTGCCAAACGGCATATCCGTTCCATATTGCGGCCATAGCGCACCCCGTCCTTGTCCGACTGTACCAAGCCATTGTGCCCGGCAACCACGGAAGCAACCTTCTCCCTCCAATCAGCAGCCCGTTCCGACAAATCGAAGCTGTGGTCTAGCCCCAATGAGTCGCACAGCATAGTCTGCCCGTGCAACAGATAGAACTTCGACCATTTTCTCAATGAACGGGCACCGAGGGACAACAATTCACTATGCGGCAAAAAATCATCTTCCAAATGGATATCCAAATAAATGCCATGCTCCACAATACTCCATTCATCCGTCTCCACGTCATCGTCACTCCACAACGTATGGTAACACACTCCCAATATCACGTTTTCAAGCTCCGGCATATATTCCTGATATTGCCCGAACATTTGGAGGTTAAAACGCAACCATTGGCCCGAAACAGCCAGATTATAAGTCCCGGACGGGAAACAAGAAGGAGCAATCCCGCACTCTGCCACGGAACTGCCCAAGACCAAGGTCTTGATATGCCTCCCTTGTTCTTCCATCAAACTCCGTTTGAAAGCATAAGTATTCGGTACACGGCGCAGCATGCACTCCATGCCTATGGCCAAAGCCAATAAGAAAGAAGAAAAGAACAATACATTCACAATGAACCGTTTCATGACTTCTTATTATTTAAAATTGGAAATAAATGAACTCTTCCTGTTGCCCGGACAACAAGAACGTCGCAATGAAAACCACGTAATAAAGCAACCAACGTACAGCCCTGTACTTAAACCAACCACCGGTGCCGATTTGCAGTCCATGCTGCTTACCTCTCTGCAACCACTCGACACATAAGAGGATGCCTATATAAATCAACGGGTCATTCCCATGGACCGGAAGCCTGAACGTGAAATGTGCAAACATCCTGGTAATATATTCCCATGCCTGCCCTATCGTCTCGGCCCTGAATACCACCCAACCGAGAACGACAAGCAAGAATGTCATCAGCATCTGTAAGGCCTCTTTTACCGTAGGCAATATGTGCCCCTCGGCCACACCGTCCACATGTTTACGGTTCTTCCCGAAATAAAGCAAGGGGAAGAATAGCATGGCATGGTACGCCCCCCAACACACGTATGTCCAGTTAGCCCCGTGCCAGAATCCACTGACCAGAAAAATCACAGCCGTATTGCGCATGACTTTCCACCTCGCACAACGACTTCCTCCCAAAGGTATGTAAATATAATCACGAAACCATGTGGTCAAGGAGATATGCCAACGCCTCCAAAATTCGGCAATGTCGCGTGAGAAATAAGGATAGCTGAAATTACGCATCAAATCCACCCCGAAAAGGCGTGCCGTACCGATAGCTATATCGGAATATCCCGAAAAGTCGCCATAAATCTGAAACGTGAAAAACAATGCACCCAAGAACAGTTGCATGCCGTCGGCGGTCTGGTAATTGGCAAAAATCTCATTCACGGCATCGGCACAATTATCTGCCACGACCATCTTCTTGAACAGTCCCCAAAGAATCTGCCGCATCCCGTCTACTGCCGCCGCATAAGAGAATACCTAGGGCTTCAAAAACTGTGGAAGGAGGTGGGTCGCCCTTTCTATCGGACCGGCCACCAACAGCGGGAAAAAACTGATAAATGCAAAAAAGGCCACCACATCGTGGGTAGGAAACATTTTGCGGTGATACACGTCAATCGTATAGCTCAAAGCCTAGAACGTATAGAAACTGATGCCCACCGGCAGAAGGATGTCACGGGTCACCCAGTCTACTTCCCAACCCAACATATGGAAAAAGGCTGCAAAGTTCTCTCCAAAAAAGTTATAATATTTGAAATATCCCAGAATAAGAAGGTTCAATAGGATATTTCCTCCACATATCCATTTCCGCCTCAACGGATGCGTATCATGCTTTGCCAATAAAATGCCGCTGAAATAACTACAGAACGTAGTCAACGCCATTAAGAGCAGGAACCGCCAGTCCCACCATCCATAGAAAACATAACTGGCTGCAACTATAAAAATATTCTTACACTTCCCCCCCCTAAAACAAGCCAATACACTGTAAATACAAGAGGGAGGAAGAACAAAAACTCAATCGAATTAAATAACATACCAAACTCCCATACCTATCTTATCATCACTATTTTTTATTCCAACACCACGCGCTCGGCTTCCACATGCTGACGAAGGAAAATGGAAGCCGATTCCGTAAATTTGTCAGGGCTTTCCGTGGTCAGGAAACGGCACGTGCCGCTTTGCGTACACAACGTTTCTATTTCCGTATGGCGTTGCAGGTAATCCTTCAGGCTATAGGCCACGTACTCCCCCTGGGGGACGATACGCACATTACGAGGAGTGTATTTCAGAATCTTGTTCAGCAACAAGGGATAATGCGTACACCCCAAAATAATGGTATCTATCGCAGGGTCTTTCCGGAGCAGGTTGCCGATGCGCTTTTCCACAAAATAATCGGCTCCGGGTGAATCGTATTCGTAATTTTCCACTAATGGCACCCACATGGGACAAGCTTCCCCGCTCACGGCAATGTCGGGATAAAGTTTCCGGATTTCCAACGGATAGGAACCGGAACTGATGGTACCTGATGTGGCTAAAATTCCTACGTGACGGCTATGGGTTATCTGCCCGATACATTCTGCCGTAGGACGGATGACACCCAACACGCGACGCGTCTCCCCCTCCATTTTGGGGAGGTCGTTCTGCTGAATGGTTTTCAAAGCTTTGGCCGAAGCCGTGTTGCAAGCCAATATCACCAGATGGCAACCTAAGTCGAAGAGTTTCTGCACGGCTTCACGCGTAAACTCATATACGACCTCGAACGAACGGGTCCCGTAGGGTGTGCGGGCATTATCCCCCAAATAAAGATAATCATACTGCGGCATCAACTGGCGGATCTCATGCAGGATGGTCAATCCGCCGTAACCGGAGTCGAACACTCCGATAGGCCCCGGCTTTTCAGTTAAAGCAACTTTCATGGTTCGACACTAATGGGCAACTGAAGCTTTTCTTTCACATAGTTCGTCACATCGTCGGCCATTGCGGGATTGATAAAAGGACAGGTATTACCGTCCGTATTGATAATATAGGCATACCCTCTTTCCACACCTACGGCACGAATGGCTTCGTTCAACAAGTAAAGCATGTCGGCCTGCAAATCCTTTTCCGCCTGCACGAGCAACTTCTGTGACTCTTCCTTGAAACGGATACTCTTGGTCAACAGGTCTTGCAGTTCATGCTGACGTTTCAACAAGATGTTCTCCGGAAATTCTTTCTGTCCTTGAAGGAATTCCGCAAACTTCCGTTGGAATTCTTCCTCACTCCGTTGGGCTTCCTTATCATATTTAGACTTCAAGCCCGCCAACTTTTGCCGGGAAACCTCATATTCGGGCATAGCCTGAAATATGGCATTATAACTCAGATAACCGAATTTGCCCTGCGTAGCCTGCGCCTTGACCGCGAAAGGCAATAACAAAAAAGAGAGACACAAGACTAACTTATTCATTTTTCGCATCATGAACCGTATATTATTATACCGTAACAAAGGTATTCATTTTTATGTTCATACAGATAAAAAACAGCCTTTTTTTCTCGGAAAAACACATTTGCAAATAAAAGACTTCCCCGGCAGCAAATGCCACCGGGGAAGCCTGTATGCGAAAAGCACGAAAAATATCCCGCTTATTTCAAGCCCAACTTTTGCTTGATGTCAGCCGTCACATCCGTACTCAACGTCGTGCTGATATAAGGGATACCCGCCGAAACGTCCATGATATAAACATAGCCGCCCTCTGTCCCAATCTGCTTGATAACTCCCAACATCTTGTCGGAAATAGCCTGCATCTTCTGCTGCGAAGTCTCTTGCAAAGACTTTTGGTTGTCCTGATAGCTTTGTTGAATGCGGTTGTACAAATCCTGCAACTCAGCCTCACGACGCTGACGCACATTGTCCAACAGGTTTGCCTTCTCCTTGTCGTACTCCTCAGACTTTTTCTTCAGTTCGTCCTGCATACGTTTCAGGTCGTTCTCATACTGAGCCTGGAGCTGTTGGATTTCGGTCTGCGCCGTAGTATATTCCGGCATGAGTTGGATTATGGCACTTGAATCGAAATGGCCAAACTTCTGTGCAAAGATGCTCATCGGTACGAGCAACAATGCCATTAAAATCACTTTTTTCATCTTAATGTCTATTTTTTATATTATTATTTTTCATATAGCATGCAAATGTACGAATGTTAGTTGGAATATCCTAATTTCGCTAGTACTTCATTGCTTATATCTATCTTCGGAGAGGCAAAAATGATACCCGTATCGGACGCACGGTCCAAAATCAACGAATACCCCTTACTGTCCGAAAGGTCCTTTACGGCATTGTATATCTCATCCTGGATGGGAGCCATCAGGCTTTCACGTTTCTTGAACAACTCACCTTCCGGACCGAAATATTTCTTCTTCAACTCGGCAGCCTCCTTTTCCTTGGCTACGATTTCCTCTTCTTTCTTGGTTTTCTGTTCCGTACTCAGGAAGACGGCCTCACTTTGGTAATTCTTATATAAAACCTGTGCCTCTTCCGTCAATGCGTCCACCTCGGCCTGCCATTTTTTGGAGACTTGGTTCAACTGCTCGCAGGCACGCTCGTATGCCGGGATATTCTTCAGGATATACTCCATGTCGACCAACGCGAACTTCTGTGCCATTGATTGTGCGCCCACTATCATGAGCAAACACAACAAAGTGAATAACTTTTTCATCTTTCTTCTGTTTTTAAATTAGAATTCTTGTCCCAAAATGAAATGGAACTGGCTTCCGCCATATTGTTTGGAACCGAAGACATCATCGAAACCGTATGCCCAGTCGATTCCCAACAGACCTACCATCGGCAAGAATATACGCACACCGACTCCGGCTGAACGTTTCATGTCGAACGGATTGAAATCTTTCACGCTCGACCACGCATTACCGCCTTCGATGAAGGTCAGCGCATAGATGTTCGTTGAACCTTGCAGCATGAGCGGATAGCGCAACTCCAACGTGAAACGGTCGTAGGCATAACCCGTATATCCGCTTGGAGTCAAAGAACCGTTGTCGTAACCGCGCAAACCGATAGTTTCGGTAGCATACGTCGTAGAGTAACCGGACATTCCGTCTCCCCCGACATAATAGGTTTCAAACGGCGACTTCTTATACTTGTTATAAGCTCCCAACAACCCGAATTCCACACGGGTCATCAACACCGGGCATTTCACCGCACTGCTCAAAGCCGTGTAGGTGCGGAGTTTGAATTTCCATTTGTGATACTCGATCCATTTGTACTTCTCCTGCATCTCACGGTCGTAACTTGCGCTTTGGTAGTTGTTCGCGAGATTCTTGTAATCCTTGTTGTCAAACAAAGAATACGGGGGCGTCAATCCTACGGATAATGTAAACTCAGAACCTCGACGCGGATAAATCGGATTGTCCGTAGAATTACGGGACAATGCCAGATTCAACGCAATGTTATTGCAAGAACCATTTGCGATGAGGAAATAATTCCAATCTTTCAAAATATACCGTTGGTAAGAGAGATCGGCCGACAGTTGGAAATAATCGTCCGGCCAACGTAAACGCTTACCCCATCCCAACGACAAGCCGAACAGTTTCACGTACGAATCGGGGTCGAGGAAATTCTCATAATAGTTATACCCATTCGTACCATAACCATACAGGTAATTATAGTAACTGTTATAGTAAGAGGAGTTGTAATAGTTGTCGCTCACGTCTGTCTGCTTAGAGAAGAAAGCCGAGAACGACAAGGCATTAGGACGCTTGCCTCCGAACCACGGATTCATATAGTTGACACTGTACGACTGGTAATACTGCCCGTTCGTCTGTCCGCTGATACTAAACGTCTCGCCGTTCCCCTGTGGCAGTACCCCCCGGCGGAGCCCACCTTTTGAAAACAAATTGGCCAAACAGAAATTCGAGAACTTCAAGCCGATTTTTCCAATCACACCCGTCTGCCCGTAACCTAAAGAGAACTCTATCTGGTCGTTCGACTTCGACACCAATCCCCAATCGATGTCCACCGTACCGTCCGACTGCGAAGGAACGACCTTCGGGTCAATCTGTTCCGGGTCGAAATGCCCCATCGAAGCGATTTCACGATAGGAACGTTCCAAAGCCTCCTTGCTGAACAAGTCACCGGGTTTGGTACGCAACTCACGGCGAACCACGCTCTCGTACACACGGTCGTTACCACTGATGGCGATGTGGCGTATCGTAGCCTGCGGCCCCTCGAAGATACGGAGTTCCAAATCTATCGAGTCGCCGTCGATATTCACTTCCACCGGATCCAACCGGTAGAACACATATCCGTTATTGTAATAAAGATTACCCACGGCATCCTCGTCGGTCGACGTGCGCTCCTCCAGTTTCGTCTGGTTGTATACGTCTCCTTTCTTCATCCGCAACAAATTGTTCAATGTTGTCGTGGGATAAATCGTATTGCCGACCCATTCAATATTGCGCAGATAGTACCTTTGGCCTTCTTCCACCTTCACATACACGTCCACCGTCTTCTCATTATGAGGCACCACGCTGTCTTCCAGAATCACGGCATCCCGATATCCCAGTTCGTTATACTTCTTAATCAGGTTTTCCTTGTCTTCCTTGTACTTTTCCTCAATAAATTTCTTCGTACGGAACCAACTGCCGGGACGTCCTTTCTCGTTGGTCTTCTTGAAAACGCCCGGAACGAACATCGTTCCTTTTATCTTCTTCGTGCTCAAAGCATGGTTCCCCTCGATCGTAATGGAGTGTATCTTCACCTTCTCTTTCTTGTCGATGCGGATGTCCACGATGGTCTTGTCCGGTGCGGCCACATCATCCCGCTGCAAAATCTCGATTTCGGCATTCTTGTATCCCTTTTCATCGAAATACTTTTTAATCAAGAACTTCGCACGGTCTATCATGTTCGGAGTGAGTTGGTTGTCTTTCAACAGACCGATACGGTTTTCCAAATCTTCACGCTCTCCCTTTTTCACACCGCTGTAATTGATCTGCGACACACGCGGACGCTGTGTCAGCTTGATGCAAAGGAAAATCTTGTCTTCCACCACGCTATCCGCTTCTATCGAAACATTCGAGAACAAACCGTTACGCCAGAAACGCTTGACAGCATCAGTTATTTCTTCCCCCGGAATATCGACTTTCTGGCCGACCGTAAGCCCAGACAACCCGATAAGCATATAATCGTCATAGTTCTTTGCTCCCTCCACGGAAATTCCTCCGATAGTGTAGGAACGGGGCACACGGGAATATTCTACGGTTGGCTTGATTTGTTTTTCTCCCGTTTGAGCTTGCACGGATGAAATACCCGTACCCAATATTAATAATGTAAGGCAGATGCTCTTTACTGTTTTCATACGTCGGTGTTGCTTATTTTGTAGCCACTTGTTCACTGGTCTTGCCAAATCGGCGTTCCCGCGACTGGTAATCCGCAATCGCCTTGCGGAACTCTTTCTCATCAAAATCCGGCCAATAGGTATCACAGAAATAAAATTCCGTATAGGCACATTGCCATAACAGGTAATTGCTGATACGGTATTCACCGCCTGTACGAATCAGCAAATCCGGATCCGGCATAAAACGGGTAACCAAATGGGCTTCGATGGTCTCTTCCGTAATCCGGGACGGCGACAAAACACCTGTTTGCACCTCTTCAGCTATTTGCCGCATGGCCTGCGCCAATTCCCAACGGGAAGAATAGCTCAATGCGATGACCATCGTCATCTTCCCGTTAGCGGCCGTATGCTGCATACATTCTTCCAAACGCACACGCACGGCTTCCGGAATACGGGACATATCGCCGATTACACGGAAACGGACATTGTTTTTCATGAAAATCTCATCTTCAAGATGGTCGAGAATCAATCCCATGAGTGCCGCTATCTCGGGCACCGGACGATTCCAGTTTTCTGTGGAAAACGTATATAAAGTCAAGTACTTGACACCTAACCTGACAGCTTCCTCCGTAATCTTCTTCACGGTTTCCACCCCCTCCTGGTGCCCGGCCGTGCGCGGCAACCCTTTGGCTTTCGCCCAACGCCCGTTACCATCCATAATAATGGCCACGTGGCGAGGAACACGCGCAGCGTCTATTTCGTTGTTAAAAGACATATTTTATATTATTACAATTTACACACTTAGGGAACAGATCGTAAGTGACCGACAACATCGTAAACGAATAGCAGTCCTTGTTCTTAAAACCGCCACTCTTCACACCGTACGGATCGTGAAGTATCACCCCATCCATATTGGATACATCCAAACGGTCTGTTGTCGTAAAACGCATGCTCCATTCGAACCCGATATTCAACCGGGGCCTTACCTTAAACTTGACTCCGACTCCCACCGGGATATTGAATCCCGCATCGGCCTGTACCGGCTTGGGTGCCAATGTCAGTCCGGCTCCAATTAACATATAAGGAGTGATACGGCTGTATCCTTCGTAGCCGCGCCCGATACCGTATCCCCAGAAGTTAAATTCGAACTGGGCACCGAAATCTATCACATTGCGCTTGAAATGCGCCACGCCGGGCCTCCCCCCGTCAGCATCGCCGCTTCCAGCATTCTCGGGAAAGAAGTCTTTCCCCGTCTCACCCGATATATGCCCCAAAGCCAGGTTCCCTTTTATCGCCATACGAGGATTGAAGATGTAGCGCGCCACAACGCTTCCCATGGCTCCCAAATGAGCAAACGGCTTGCTGTTGGCATCGCCCAAATAAAAGCATCCGCCTACGCCGCCGCCCAACTCCATCCGGTAAATGTCGTCCTGCGCCTTGCCCCCCCAAGGAAGCCCCAACCACAAGCAAAACAATGTTACCAGAACCTTCTTCATCCCCGTCGTATCTATATTTAAGCCTGCCCGCTTGAATCAACGGTCTTCAAACCCCAACTGGTTCAACCGTCCGCGCCAAACCTCGCTGCCTGCAACAAGCCACACATGGTATTCGGCATCCACTGCGGCGGACATCAACACATCTTTTCCTTCCAAACCACCGGGCAGGACGTATACCCCGTCGGTTTTCCAAGTCACACCATTATCCCGGCTCACATACATATTGTCGAAAGCCTTATGGGCCGTCCCGTCCAGTGACTTACCGCCCAAAGCCAACAACACATCATCGTAACGCATGAGATTCAGGGATTGCAAACGGGGACAAGTATAACGGTTGTCCGACGCGGCATTGAAATAAGCCCAAACAGCCGTTTCCTGCCCTGCGGCCAGACTATGGCTCCACACCATGGCCGCCTCGTCTGATGGATAATCGTCCATGCTGCGGTTGCCAATCCACAACGTCCGCTCCAAGCCATTCTCTTGCGTATAAGAAACGGTTGCAAAATCCTGTACCGGCAAGAAAGCCGGCGTTTCGTCCAAAGCTTCTTCAAGCCATAACGCGCCATCCGCCGAACGCCAAACACGTCCGTCCGAAAGCGCATAAAGATGCGTCCTGTCGGCCACCAACAAACGTACGCTGCGGTCTGCCGCACATACGCTCCAATTCAGTCCGTCTTCCGAGCGCATCAACGTACCGTCCACCCCGCTCACATACAATTCATTGCCAAATACCACCAAAGTCGACACATCGGCCGCCGCACATCCCGACAAGGTCCGTTCGGTCCAACTTTTTCCGTCTGCCAAAGCTGTCGTAAACGCACGCACACCGCCATTCTCCCGGCTGAACAGCCATACGTATCCTTTCCACACCACCGTCTTTACCGCTTCCGCAGTCGACCATGCTGCCGGTTCCGCCACTTTTTCCCAGGAAAACACTTCTCCGTCTTGTTGGTGTACATTCACCTGCAAAGTATAATCGCGGCTTGCCGAATAGTCGGGCGAATATACCCGGAAAGTCAAAGGCGACGTAAAATCAATCGAGTCCGAAGTAGAATAAGCCTTCCACGCGTCCTCTCCCTCGGATACCTTCTTGTACACTACGGTTCCGGAAGATTCCACAGTGGCCAATACAGCTTTCACATCACTGTTTACAGGAAGAGAGTCTTTGTTGGCTATCGTCCCGTCTAACTGATTGACCGTCATAGGAAAGTAAGAAGCACTATAAGAAATGGTATAAGTAGTATCCCGACCGGCAGAGTTCACCGTCGTAATCTGCCTCTTCACATTCCCCAACGTAAAACTGCTAATATAACAATCAGAACTCAACACAACCTCGTCGTCGTCCTTACACGAGCATATCAATAACACGGAAAGCACGGCTAAAGACAATGACAATATGGATTTTTTCATAAATCTATCAATACAATATTATTTATCAAGGTACAAAAGTACGCACATTTTTTACTTTTACGAAACATAGAGCGTTGAATTATGCAAAATTTCGATAAATCGAAGTATTTTTGCGTTCATCCACACGATTATACGGCCGAACTGCCTCGCGACGAGAGTATATGAACCAACAAATGTCTTTCCACCTCTGTAGTCCGTATCCGTCCGTGAGGCCATGACGGAGACGGAACGCCCTCTTTTAACCATACCGGGGACTGCTCCACCCTGATTTCATCCCAAAGTCCGGCTGAAATGAAACTTTCCAGCAACCGACGTCCTCCTTCCACCAAAAGGGACTGGACTGACAAATGGTATAAATCATCCAAAATCTGCGGCAAAATATCCCGACTGAAATCCAAACGCACGCAAGTAACTCCCGCCTGTTCCCCGTACAGAGGATGAACCGACAAAGCATCCAGATACACGCGTGTTTCCGCTCCATCGTTAAAAAGAGCCAGATGCTTTGGAAGACTGCCATTCCGGTCTACCACCAAGCGTAAAGGAGATTTACCCGGCCAAAGCCTCAAATTCAGCAAAGGATTGTCGGCCAGAGCGGTCTGCCGCCCGACCAAAATAGCCTGATGACCCGCCCGGCAACGATGTACCAACATCCGGGTGTACGGCGTGGAGAATGCGTAAGGTTTTTCCTTTTCATAGTCCGTGCGCAGGCCATCCATAAAGCCATCGGCCGATTCAGCCCACTTCAACGTAATATAAGGACGACGGTGCGTATGGAAAGTCATGAACCTGCGGTTCAACGCCAGGCACTCGGTCTCCAACACACCGACCGTGACTTCAATGCCGGCCTCCTGTAATTTCCGTATGCCCCGGCCCGCCACTTTGGCAAACGGGTCCATGCACCCGACCACTACACGGGGAATCCCTTTTTCCACAATCAAATCGGCACAAGGAGGCGTCTTTCCATAATGCGAACATGGCTCCAGACTTACGTATATCGTACTCTCTTTCAACAGTTCCGGATTACCCACAGAACGGATCGCGTTCACCTCGGCATGCGGTCCGCCGCAACGCACATGATACCCCTCGCCGATAATCTTCCCGTCGTGTACAATGACAGCCCCCACCATAGGATTCGGTGCTGCGCCATAAAACCCGTTGCGTGCCAGTTGTATGCAACGGGACATGTATTTTTCGTCTGTTGTCATATCCAATCCGATAAAAATGCCTATTTTTGTCCGACAAACCCATCACAGAGATGAATGCTTCTTTCAAATATATCTTCGACAAGCTTTCCACAGCCTATCCCGAAAGGGAAGCACGCGCCATCGCACGTCTGGTATTGGAAACCCGTTTCGGCCTCACGCAAGTCGACATCTGCATGGGACGGGAGCGGACTTTCTCTTTAGAAGAACGCCGGGACCTTGAAAATATTGTGAAACGCCTGTCGCAAAAAGAACCTGTACAATATGTTTTAGGGCAGGCGGATTTCTGTGGCCGCACTTTCTCCGTGGCTCCGGGTGTCCTTGTGCCGCGCCCCGAAACGGAAGAATTAACGAAGTGGATTATACGGGACGAAAAAGAGTCGGGATTTTCATTGCCCTGCATATTGGACATCGGGACGGGCAGCGGCTGCATAGCCATCACACTCTCCCAAGAGTTGCCGCAAGCACAAGTGTCTGCCATCGACATCAGCCCACAAGCCCTTGCCATCGCCCGGGAGAATGCAGAGCGTTTGGGGGCCGCCGTGGATTTCCGGCACCAGGACATATTGGACTCTCCGTCCAAAGGACAGGACTCCCCGCTTTGGGACATTATCGTCAGCAATCCCCCCTACATCTGCGAGCATGAACGGGAGGACATGGAAGAGAATGTGCTGCGCTACGAACCTTCGCAAGCACTCTTTGTCCCAGACCATGACCCGTTGCTCTTCTATCGGGCAATAGGGGAATATGCCGTAAAGATGTTGAAAGAAGGCGGACGGCTTTACGTGGAAATCAACAGGGCATACGGACGGGAAACCGCCCGGTTCTTCCAACACCTCGGCTTACGGGACATCATCGTGAGAAAAGACTTATATGGCAATGAACGGATGGTAAGATGCAGAAAATGAAAGAACTGACCACACAAGAAGCCTTCAACAAGGCGGCAGCCTGCTGTTCCGGCGCGGAATACTGTCTTTCCGACATCCAAAAGAAGCTGGACAAATGGGGACTCGGGGCAGCGCAACAGAAAGAGGTGCTCACACGCCTCCAAGCGGAAAAATTCATCGATGAAACTCGGTTCAGCCGGTGTTTCGTACGGGACAAATTCAGATATAACCAATGGGGGCGCATTAAAATCATGCAAGCCCTCCGGCTTAAGAACATTCCCGACACGTATTGCCGGGAGGCACTAGCCGAAATCGAAGAAGAGGAATACCTGTGTGTCCTCCGCAAGCTTCTGCAAAGCAAAGCCCGGAGCGTGAAGGCTGCTTCCGACTATGAGCGCAACGGGAAGCTCATCCGCTTCGGCCTCAGCCGCGGATTTGAAATGAATGCCATTACGCGTTGCCTGCATGTGGAAGAAGAAGATTTTACATAGTCTCTCGCCGTACCTCCAAGCCCTTTTGGACTTTTTCTTCCCCCGGTATTGCCTTTGTTGCCGCAGGCGCATGTCGCCGGGCGAAGAGGTAATTTGTGTACGATGCCAGGCCGACCTTCCACGTGTCCGGACCGTCTCGTTTGAAGAAAACGACATCGCCCGCATATTCTGGGGACTGGTTCCCATCGAAAAGGGAATTTCTTTTTTCCATTACGCCCCACACTCTCCTTACAGCCGCATTTTGTTCGAACTGAAATACCATAACCATCCCGAAGTAGGGAAAACCATGGGGCGTATGATGGCCGAGGAACTGAAAGCCACAAGCTTTTTCGACGGGATAGACCTCATCGTGCCCATTCCCTTGTCCCGGAAAAAGGAACGGCAACGGGGCTACAACCAAAGCGATTGGATAGCATGGGGCATATCCGAAGCCACCGGCATCCCCACCGATACGACAAGCGTGGTGCGCACCAAATCCAATCCGAGCCAAACCACCTTGGACCACCGGCAACGGCGCGAGAACGTCCGGGACATCTTTGCTGTCCGGCACCCCGAGAGTTTGGAAGGCCGCCATATCTTATTGGTGGACGACGTCATCACCACCGGAGCCACCATGCTGTCCTGTGCCGAGACCATTGCCCGTGCCTGCCGCGTCCGCTTCAGTGTGCTCAGCCTCGCATGGGCCGGGCATTCGTAAAAAGCAGGAATCCGCTCATGTTCTTAAAGAAAAACACCCAACCGTTTTCCTTATTCAGAGATAAATTGTAAATTTGCCACATCCTCACCTTGAAGCAGTCTGACAAGCAGAAGCGGAGGGGTGGGACGACATATAGGAAAAGGCGTTTATCAGACGCTTTGTTCTTTTGACTCTTCAAAGTCTCGCAAACTTGAATCCCTGTCAAATGACAAAGCAACGATAGATGCCCATTGGGATATGTATTCATACAGCCCTTGTTGTATCCGTTCGTCAGCACGGATGCAAACAGAGGGGGTGTACGCATATTCTGCGTGGGCTTCTGCGTTGCTCGTCCTTGACGGGGAGGCAATGCGAGACGCCTTGAAGAGTGGGACGAGCGACAGGTACAGCGACCCACGCTTTTTTTTGTATATGGCCGATACCTTTTTAATTAAAATGTCCTGCTTCGGGTCGCACAGGACACAAAAAACATTCATTATGAAGCTTTACCATTACACCAGTTTGGATGCTTGTACCAAAATCGTTAATGAAAATGGACTTTGTTTTCATGGAACACGGTACGACTCCCTGAACGACCCGACGGATTTTACCTACGCGGAAGAGAAGATTCTACCTGTTTTCCGGGAATGCCTCAAAGAACAAGGGCGTGAAAACGGAGAAGACGATGATGCCATTTTCCCCTACATTGTTTCCTTTTCAAAAAAGGAAGACGATTTCAACATGTGGCGGATGTACCACAGCGAAGTTGCCATAGAATTGGATGCCGAATGGATACGGAAATCTGTCGCAGACAAACCGGACGTACTCTTTAAGGAATGCCAATACCCCGAATCTGAAGATGAACTTCACGAAGCGTTCTGCAAGTTGTTCAACGAAGCCGAACAATGCATAAACGACCCCTCCTTGACCGCTCGTGAACAAGTCATATTCATCAAACGAAAAGAATTTAAGAATGAAAACGAGTTCCGTCTTTGCACGTATGACAATTATCTGCCGTACGCCACCGACGGAGAACTGAAAGACGGCGAAATTCCACAAGACATCGACTTCAGGCTACGCGACAAAGACCTTGTCTTATACAAAAAGTTCCATATTGCCAAGTGTGCACTACTCGGCCTTATCGTCAACGAACCTGACGAAAAACGTTTCCGCAAAATCGAAAGACACCTCCGCCTATGGCTCTGGAAACTCGGTTACAGCGAAAAATTAGACATCCGGCAAAGTGAATCCGGAACAAAAATCAATCTTAATTTATAAAAAGAATTGAATCATGGAGATATTCAGAATTGGGCTGCTGGCCATTGCCATGCTTTGGAGCAGCATAGCGTCGTGGGGATATACCTTTGAAGTGGACGGTATATATTATAATGTAAATACCGGAGCAGAACCTACCGTATCGGTGACATCAGGGGATGCGGCCTACCAAGGCCACGTCTCCATCCCCGAAAGCGTGACGTATGAGGGTATTACCTACACCGTAACAAGAATCGGTGTTAGTGCGTTTAGCCAAGACGATATTACATCCGTGGACTTGCCGTCTACCCTTACCGCTATTGACAATTATGCTTTTGCGTACACTAACATCACAAGCATCATCTTTCCGGAAAAACTTAACTACATAGATTATAATGCTTTTTATAATTGCAAACAACTAAAAGAAGTTTTTCTTTTGGGTGACGATTATCCAATTCTTTCTAATTTTTCCGGCTGGCTCCCCTTTAGCGGAAATTATTTCTCCCGGAAATTCTACGTCAAAGACAAGGACAAATGCAGCAAAACTGCAGGTTGGAGTAGTTATAAAGATGCTATTGTGCAATACATCACTTTTGACAACAATGAGTTTACTTATACCGGACAAGTCCCGGAAGTGGGTTACACGAACAACCTCACGTTCTACGAACTGGACATGCAAGCGGAGGACATGCAGAAGGACGCTGGAACACACACAGTAAATTTCCGGGCACGGTATTCCAACGGGTTAGAAGTACGCATCCCTTACACCTACACCATCAAAAAGGCGGTATTGGATGTCAAGATGCACGACACTGAAAAAATCTATGGCGACCCGAACCCGTCCTTCACCTATACCCTCTCGGGATTTGTCAACAACGAAGATGAAAGCGTCTTTCGTAAACCCGTGCAGTTGAGTGTCGATTGTTTCAGAGGCAGCGACGCAGGCTTATACCCCATTAATTTAAATACAGATGATTATGCGGAAAACTATACGTTAAACATACTTACGCGAGGCTACTTAACGGTCAAGAAAGCCCCCATCACCGTCAAGGTGAACGACCAGACAAGGTTGTACGGGGACAGCAACCCCCAGTTCACTTTTTCGTTCGAGGGGCTGAAGAATGATGACACCACGCCCAACCTGTCCGTAGACTTCAAGGTTTCCACCACGGCCAAAGCCACGAGCGAAGTCGGCATATACGACGTGACAGCATCGGGAGGCGTAGCAAAAAACTATGAATTCACGGAGTTCCAAGGCGGCAAGCTCTTTGTCACACCTGCCCCGTTAATCATCGAAGCGCAAAGCTCCACCCGCACGTACGGCAGCGAGAACGCCCCGTTCAAATTCATCTACTCCGGGTTCAAGAACAACGACACGGCCACAAGCCTGACTCGCCTGCCGGAAGCCACTACCGACGCTACCGCCACAAGCGATGACGGTTCATACAGCATCACGCCCTATGGGGCGGAAGCCAAGAATTACAACATCAGCTATAAAAACGGCACGCTGACCGTGCAAAAGGTTACGCTATTGGCTATGGTCCACAATGCTACCCGCAAATACGGAGAGAAGAATCCGGAGTTCACAGTGACTTACAGCGGCTTCGTCCTGCAGGAAGACGAAGCCGAGCTCCTCATCCGTCCGCAATTCAGTTGCAAGGCAGACCGGTGGACTGATGTGGGTTCTTATCCCATCATCGCCTCGGGCGCAGAAGCCACGAACTACACGTTCAATTACCAAAACGGCGTGTTGACGATAGGAAAGGCCTCCCAAGAAATCTTGTGGGAACAAGACCTGACGGACATACGCACCGGAACACAAGTGGAACTTATGGCCACGGCCACATCGGGACTGCCCGTTGAATATGAACTGGGAGTCAATGACGTAGCAGGCATCTACGAAGCGAACGGCACATATTATCTGGATTGCTTTGGCATGGGCGAAGTGTATATAAAAGCCAAGCAACAAGGAAACCAGAACTATTATTCTGCGGTTCGCGTCAGCAAGAAATTAATAGTAGGCGACGGCAGCAGCGTCGGTGCCGTCACCGGCGACGTTCCTTTAATTACCGTAGACAAACGTACCATCAAAGTGAACGGGGCAAAAGCACAAATCCAAATCTATGACACGACAGGCAGGTTAGTCAAGGACGTATCCCCTGCCGGAAAGCTTACCCTGATAGAAATGGCAAAGCCCGGCATATTCATCGTCCGTACGCAAGCCATGTCGTCTAAGGTCGTATTAAGATAAGAAATCATGGGCGCAAGCCACAACTGAAAAAGACTGTAAGAGAAACAAATATCCCACCGCATCCCATGCGCCGTAGGAAAGCACCCGAATTTTCTGCGCCAAACGAAAAATCATTCTCAGCCGAGCGATTTTTCGTTTGGCGCAGAATGATTTTGCGTGCTGCCGCAAACGGTTTCATGCCGGGAGCCACCTCCCCCACCCATACAATGAGATTGAACGAAAAAAGGATTCACATCCTTCATACCAACTGTGGTTCAACCCGTTACGGTGAACTTTCTTACTCACAGCCTTCACCTGCCCTTCACGGAGAAGCAAGCGTCTCCACATGAGTGCCCAAGAGCCATAGAACGGTCTGAGCCAGACATGAATCTATACATTGAAAAAAGTTCTTTTTCCCCGAAAGGTCATCCTCTTCCACTACCTTTGCAAATACGAAGACAGGGTACAGTCCGGCACAGCCCAATTAAAAAACTCCGTTTTCATTTGCCCCTGCGCTCACCTTTCACTATCTTTGCAGCACGAATCATAAACTTAGGACAGTTATGGAAACATTAGAGAAGATTTTCGCAGCTAAGTTGCTTAAGGTCAAAGCCATCAAACTTCAGCCGACCAATCCTTTCACATGGGCTTCCGGATGGAAATCCCCGTTCTATTGCGACAACCGCAAGACATTGTCTTACCCGGAACTGCGCAATTTCGTAAAAATCGAGATAGGACGCCTCATCGCCGAGCGTTTCCCTGAAGCCGACGCTATCGCCGGTGTGGCCACAGGTGCCATCCCACAAGGTGCATTGGTTGCCGACTTGTTGAACTTGCCCTTCGTCTACGTGCGTTCCAAACCCAAAGACCATGGCTTGGAAAACCTGATTGAAGGCGAACTTCGTCCGGGCATGAAAGTCGTTGTCGTAGAAGACCTGATTTCTACCGGCGGAAGCAGCCTGAAAGCCGTGGAAGCCATCCGCAACAACGGTTGCGAGGTGAGCGGCATGGTGGCAGCCTACACTTACGGGTTCGACGTGGCCGCCCAGGCTTTCAAGGCGGCTAATGTAAAACTGGTCACCCTGACTAATTATGAAGCCGTAGTGGCAGAAGCCGTACGCATCGGCTATATCGACCCCTGCGACGTGGAGGTGCTCAACGAGTGGAGAAAAGACCCGGCCCATTGGAACGGTTAATCGTCTCATCAACAGGAAAACGGAAAAATGTCAAAACAACAATTTGAAAGCAACATCAAGCCAATTCCCTACGCGCAGTCGTGCGTCTATGCCAAACTGGCCGACTTGAACAACCTGTCCGTCATCAAGGAACGGTTCAACGACCCGTCGGTACGCGCCATGATGTCGGGCCAGGTGCCGGAAGACAAGTTGAACCAACTGAACGAACGTATCCAGGAAATGACGTTCGACACGGACTCCGTGAGTTGCAAGATTTCCCCTTTAGGGGAAGTCTCCCTGCGAATCATCGAGCGTGAGGAACCGAAATGTATCAAATTTGAAACGGTCAATTCCCCTATCCATCTCAACCTGTGGATTCAACTGTTACCCACTTCCGAAACGGCATGCAAGATGAAACTGACGGTAGGAGCCGACCTCAACCCGTTCATCAAAGGTATGGTGGCCAAACCGCTGAAAGAGGGTGTAGAGAAACTGGCGGACATGTTGGCCATGATTCCATACGGAGCTTAATCACACAAAGACAATATGGCAAGCAAACTTTGGGAAAAAAATACGGAAGTCAATCAAGAAATAGAAAAGTTCACGGTCGGCCGCGACCGTGAACTTGATTTGTATCTGGCCCGGTACGACGTATTGGGTTCCATGGCGCACATCACCATGCTGGAATCCATCGGACTGCTCGGCAAGGACGAACTGCCGGTGCTGTTGGAGGAACTGCGCCGCATCCATGCCGACATCGAAGCCGGGCGCTTCACCATCGAAGAAGGAGTGGAAGACGTGCACTCGCAAGTGGAACTGCTGCTCACCCGTAAACTGGGCGACATGGGGAAGAAAATCCATAGCGGACGGTCGCGCAACGACCAGGTATTGGTGGACCTGAAACTGTTCACCCGCGCACAACTCCAGGAAATAGCCGAAGAAGTCCGGGTGCTGTTCGAAGAACTGCAAGCCCAGAGCGAACGCTATAAAAACGTGCTCATGCCGGGTTATACCCACCTTCAGGTGGCCATGCCCTCCAGTTTCGGATTATGGTTCGGAGCCTACGCGGAAAGCCTGGTGGACGACCTGCTTTTCCTTCAGGCTGCCTACAAGATGACCAACCGCAACCCGCTCGGTTCTGCCGCCGGTTACGGTTCATCATTCCCCCTCAACCGTACGCTGACCACCGAACTTCTCGGATTCGATTCGATGAACTACAACGTGGTCTATGCCCAAATGGGACGCGGGAAGATGGAACGCAACGTGGCTTTCGCCCTCGCAGGCATCGCCGGGACGCTGAGCAAACTGGCCTTCGATGCCTGCCTGTTCAACTCGCAAAACTTCGGTTTCGTCAAGTTGCCGGACAACTGCACCACGGGGTCGAGCATCATGCCGCACAAGAAAAACCCGGACGTGTTCGAGCTGACGCGTGCCAAGTGCAATAAAATCCAGGCACTGCCCCAACAGGTCATACTCATCATGAACAATCTGCCGTGCGGCTACTTCCGCGACCTGCAAATCATCAAGGAAGTATTCCTCCCGGCATTCGAGGAATTGAAGGACTGCCTGCGCATGGCGGCCTACATTATCAATAAGATACAAGTGAACGAGCATATCCTTGACGACCCGAAATACGACAACATGTTCAGCGTGGAAGAAGTGAACCGGTTGGCCACGGGCGGCATGCCGTTCCGCGATGCTTACAAGAAAGTGGGACTGGACATCGAAGCCGGAAACTTTACACCCGACAAACACGTGCACCACACCCACGAAGGAAGTATCGGCAACTTATGCAACGACAAGATACATGGGCTGATGGAACAAGTGTGGAACGGTTTTAACTTCGCCCGTACCCGTGAAGCGGAAAACCGCCTGCTCGGAAAATAAGAAGCACCACAATAAAAGGCAAAAAACTCCGTTTCTTTGATATGAAAAGAATACGGAGTTTTTTTATCTTCACGGCATTGCTATGCCTCACGGCCTGCAAGGAGGACGTACAAAACACCTACTCCAACTATCCGGCCTATTTCGTGTACAAAAACGTCAATACCGTACCGCAGCTCAACGCGGCCCTGAACAGCTTAGGGGTCTATACGACCATCTGCCGCGACCGCGACCGTTTCCTGTTCACGGACGAAAGCGGACACACCACTCCGGTCAATGCCACTGCCATTGCCGGTAACTCTTCCATTCAAATGGGCATCGCCGGTTTTATTGCCGGCCTGCCCAACATCCCGGAATTGGGCAACACGGTTTCTTTGCCCGTCTGCTACGATTTGGCCTGCCCCAACTGTTATTCCGCTTACAACATATCCCGCGCCCTGCAACTGAAAGAAGGCGGTTATGCCGCATGCGTATCCTGTGGCCGGACGTACAACCTGAACAATCAGGGACAAATCAGTATCGGTGAGGAAGGGGTAAGCCTGTTTCGTTACCGTATCACGTATTCCGGCAACACGATGGTCATCAACAACCGGTAAATTCCACAAACATTCCGGACCTCACCGTACGGTATCCCCCCAAAAAATTTATAACTTTGCAACGGCTAACCCATCCGACAGGATGGACAGCTTGATAAAAAGACAACATTATGCACTTACAAAAGTTTTTGCGGCAAGGAATCCCCTACATCCTTTGCGCCACATTATGGACGGCATGCAAAGATGCCCGTACGCCCACACTTCCAAACACGGAAACACATATCCCGCAAGCACCGGATTACACAGACCCTACACTTTGGTACACCGTTGAGAAGGATAAACAAGGGGAAGGAGCCGACGTGTTCTACCTTGTCTCGACATGGGAAAAAGACTGGACAACAGATGGCGGCCAGATTTGCCACTATGCAGACGTATACAACAAGACCCACCGGGAGCGCATGTCAAAGGAAATCAGCCGTGTGTCCGAATATATGGGAGAAGGCAACAACTTCTATGCCCCATTCTACCGCCACACGACCATCCAGGCATGGGTCACACTCAACGAAGACACCATCAACCAACGTTTCAGCCTTGCCTTTGATGACGTACAGCATGCGTTCCATGAATTCCTCCAACGGCGCACCCCGGGACGGCCGTTTATCCTGGCCGGATTCAGCCAAGGGGCAAAAGCCGTAGTCGAATTGCTCAAAACCATGCCGGAAACGTTGCACAAGGATTTAGTGGCAGCCTACGTGATGGGATACAAAGTCACTCCGGCCGACACGTTGGCTTCGCGCAACATCAAAGCCGCGCAAGACTCCACGGACTTAGGTGTCACCATCTGTTACAACTCCGTAGCAGACGAGCAATTCATCAAACCCGTAGTGGCCGTTCCATGCGCCATGTGCATCAACCCTGTGAACTGGCATACCGATGCCACGCCCGCCGTACTGCACGACACGATTACCGTAACGGCATCTCCCGAGCACCACGTGTTGGTCGTGAAAGGTTACAGCGGTAGCGAGTACCAACCCATCTACGACATCCTGAACACGGGCGACTTCCATAGTGCGGAACCCTGGCTTTACGAAGAATGCCTGCGCCAGAACATCAAAGCTCGCGTGCATGCTTTTTACGCCCGGAAGAAATAGAATGCCTGCAGAAGCATCAGCAAACAAAAAATAAAAGAAAAATTTGGTGTAAACTCCGAAATACGCTATCTTTGCAACCGTAATACAAAAGTCCCCTGCGGAAATAGCTCAGTTGGTAGAGCACGACCTTGCCAAGGTCGGGGTCGCGAGTTCGAGTCTCGTTTTCCGCTCCAAGGTTGCTCGAATGGTGGAATCGGTAGACACGAGGGACTTAAAATCCCTTGGCCATTACGGCTGTGCGGGTTCAAGTCCCGCTTCGAGTACGAAGAGCACCTCTTAATCGTTCGATTTTGAGGTGTTTTTATTTTAATAGTATCTACATATCAACATCAAAGTAGAGTAAGCATGCGAAAGAATACAAACGAAATAGACAGGCTTAGCCTTGAAAAGGCGCACGCTTTGTTTGAGAATGGAGATATAGAGCGCATCGAAGTGGGCACGGTCAAAGGGTTATGTGACATACACCGTTATCTGTTCGGTGGCTTGTATGACTTTGCCGGAAAAGTGCGTACGTTGAACATTGCAAAAGGAAACTTCCGCTTTGCAAACAGCCTGTATTTGGATGCCATCTTGCCGGTGATAGAAAAAATGCCGGAAAGCTCTTTTGACGAAATTATAGCCAAATATGTGGAAATGAATATTGCCCATCCGTTTATGGAAGGGAACGGTCGTGCAACTCGCATTTGGCTTGATATGATGCTCAAAAAAAACTTGAATAAGGTTGTGGACTGGCAAAACGTGGACAAGGTTCTTTACCTTCAAGCTATGGAAAGAAGCCCTATCAACGATTTGGAACTACGTACCCTGTTACATCAAGGACTGACAGACAAGGTCAATGACCGCGAAGTGATATTTAAAGGTATAAACCAGTCTTACTATTACGAAGGTTACGAGCCTTGATAACCGTTGTATTAGTGTATCGGAAGCATCGCAAGTCGTAGCATTTTGCTACATTTCTACTATATAGAAGCCGAACAGGCCATCTGGGCAACGAGCCGGATTATTATAAAATACACATTAAATGTGCCGTTTTATTTGGACATTCAAATTCTTTCACTAATTTTGCATTTAATTCCAATTACTTAAAGCGTTAGGTTTTGGAAGGACATAGAAAACGAAAGGACGTTTAGCAATATTATCCCTTATTGGAATCTGGACAATTCTATGCTGTGAGGATAATGGGCAATAGACGTCCACGTCTGTGATATTTATATCCTTTAACCAAGGTATATCATATCATCGGGCGTGGACTTTGCTTATTATTCACAGCACGGGCAGTCCAGAGCCCCCAATAAGATAATAAGTTAAAGTTCCCACGCCCTAATTTTTAACCGCTTTCATCCGGGAACTAAAAAGCAAAAAACTTTTTAAGCATGAACAATAGGAATATGCCCGCATTGAAAGAGCACTTCAAACAAGACATCATCAAAAACATCGAGAAGAAAACCGTTGATTTCAAACGTAACATTTATATATGGGACTTAATCGACGAAGCCGTATATTATGCTGCGGATATATGTCTGGAATACTACGTAAAGGCCAACAACAGTTTGCCTCAGTATTGGATTAACCACATTGTGGATGAAGTTTGCGACGGATTTACAGACTTGTTCTCCGAACAGTTCACAAAAGAATCTATCCAAACGGTTCACGAAAGGGTTAATTCAATGATGGGCAACAAATCCGCTGCGCGACTTTCTATCAACGAGTATTACGAAAAAGTGAACCAATATTATGCGGAACATTTTTAGTAGAAGCCATTGCCTCACAGGCTTGGCTTGAAGATGCAGAAACAATGTATTAATCAATAAATATTTTGAAGTATGAAAAAGATGAATAAGTTTATCATGACAGTGATTCTTTTTTGTCCGGTTTCACTGCGTACGCCTACGACTTTGAGGTTGAGGGTATCAATTATAACATCACATCATATACGGACTTGGAATGTGAAGTAACCTCTAAAGGCTACAGTCAATCATCTTATTCCGGAAATGTTGCCATTCCATCAACTGTAGAATATAATGGAAAGAAATATTCGGTGACAGCGATTGGAAGCAGAGCATTTTCCAACTGCTCAAGGCTAGAAACCATAACCATACCGAACTCGGTGATAACGATTGAAAGCGAAGCATTTTACAGCTCAGGTCTGAAAGCTATAACCATACCGAACTCGGTAACAACGATTGGAAGCAGCGCATTTGCATGGTCTGGTCTAAAATCAGTAATCATAGGCACATCAGTACAATCAATCGGTTCGAATGCATTTGGCTCTTCCCTAAATAAGCTCATACTTCTTCCTAACACTCCCCCATCCGGTCTTTACAATGCATTTAGTGACAATACAAAGATGACTTATGTAGCGAATGGTAATTATTCGGGATTGAAGAACTTAGGCACAATAAAGGTATTGGACTACCTCAGCTCCATGTTCGAAGTAAACGGCATACGGTATGTCCCGGTTTCCCCCTCAGAAAGGACTTGCACGGCCATTGATTGCACGTACTCTCCGGAAGTTAAAAACATCGTGATAAGCCCGACAGTAAACTATCGTGGCGTGGAAATGAAAGTGTTGGAATTAAACCCATACCTGCTCTGCGGTAATAAGACAATAGAATCTATTGACATCTCGGCTGCCATTGATAATATTCCTGCAAACTTCGCAAACGATTGCACGCAGTTACACGAAATCAATATCCCGTCGGACATTACGTCTATCGGAGAAGGCAGTTTCGAATATTGTAGCTCACTCTCCTCCATCACATTGCCGGAGAAATTAACCACCATTGGCGAAGATGCCTTTTATGGCTCCGGCTTGGAATCCATCATCATTCCTTCCACAACCACAAGCATCGCAAACGGAGCCTTCTATAAATGCAAATCCTTAACCCGTTTTGAAGCCCAAAAGGGGGAAGAAGACTTGCAGTTAGGATGTGGTGTCCAAAGCAACAACAGTTACCCCCAAAGAGATGGCTTCGGCATGTTTGCCCAATCCCCTTTGAAGGAAGTGAAAATAGGACGTAACCTTGTGTACGAAACAAGCTACAGGCATGGGTATTCTCCATTTTACTGCAATACGACCCTTGAAACGGTAGAGCTGACCGACATCCACACGGAAATATTCACGAATGAGTTCTACGGCTGTATTTCACTGAAGAAAGTCAGCATCGGCGACGGAGTAACAAAAATCGGGGAAGGCAGTTTCTACAACTGTTGCTCACTCTCCTCGATCACACTGCCGAAGAAATTAACCACCATTGGCGAGGATGCCTTTTATGGCTCCGGATTGGAATCCATCGTCATTCCTTCCACAACCACAAACATCGCAGAAGGTGCCTTCTATGAATGCAAAGCCTTAACCCGTTTTGAAGTCCAAAATGGGGAAGAAGACTTGCAGTTGGGATGTGGTAGTTATAATGGCGGCTTCGGCATGTTTGCCCGATCCCCGTTGAAAGAAGTAATAATCGGCCGTAACCTTGTGTACAAAACAAGCAGCAGCTACGGGTATTCTCCCTTTTACCGCAACACGACACTGGAAACAGTAGAGCTGACCGACATCCCCACGGAAGTATTCACGAATGAGTTCTACGGCTGTTCTGCACTAAAGAAAGTCAGCATCGGTGACGGAGTGACAAAAATCGGAGATTATGCCTTCTCGGGGTGTACCTCTTTGGAATCCTTCTCTTTCGGGGCAAGCGTGGAAAGCATCGGCGACGAAGCCTTCTCGGACTGCACGGCCATGACCAAGTTATACGCCGAACCAGAAACCCCGCCTACATGTGGGACACAAGCCCTTGACGACATCAACAAATGGAATTGCACGTTATACGTGCCGGAAGGAGCTACGGACGACTATCAAGGCGCGCACCAATGGAAAGAGTTCTTCTTCATCGAGAACCACGATTTTGCAAACGGAATAGGAAACATTACCGTAACACCGTCGAAAAATGCCGTTTTCCGGATATACGACCTGAACGGTGTGCTGATACGGACCACCCAGACAAAACCGGATTTCAACGGCCTGCCCAAAGGCATTTATATCGTGAACGGCAAGAAAGTCTATATCAAGTAATTTCCCCTGCCATCTTTTTTAAGAGATGACGTAAAAACCGGGTCGGCTTCATTTGGATGCCGGCCCGGTTTGCCAAAGGCAGCCATCATTCCCCATGGGAGACACAACATATTTTTATGGCCATACCCACGCATATATACACGGAGTTGACTAACTTTGCAGGCCAAAGGAGCAAGACAAACGACAACAGCAAGCAAAAACAGGAAATGAGAACCATATTTTTGATATTCGCCATCCTGTGGGGCATTTTCCCCACGGCCTACGGCCAGACCGCCACCGAAAGAAAACAGAATACATTCCGCATGGAAGCCGACCGTTTCCTTGCCGCCATGCCCTCCGGATTGCAAAACCGGCAGACGGGAGCCATCCTGAAAGCCATAAAAGGCGACACTGCGGAACTCGCTGCCGTACGGGCATCGCGCAACACCACCCCTCCAAGGACAGAATTGGTGAATACCCTCCAAATCACTCCGTCCCTGCGCCTGTACACTCCCGTAAAAAAGAATCAAAGTCCTCTGCCTCTCCTCATTTACCTGCATGGAGGAGGATGGACATTCGGAAGCATTAACAGTTGCGCCCGGTTTTGCCAGACATTGGCCGCCACGGGCAATGTCATCGTGTTGGCAGTAGACTATCGTCTGGCTCCCGAACATCCGTTTCCGGACGGACTGGAGGACTGTATACGTGCCGTAAAATTGGCCCGCAAAAAAGCTCTGGAATGGGGCAGCTCACCGGAACTTGTTTCCATAGGAGGAGACAGTGCCGGAGGTAACTTGGCCTTGTCCGCCACGCTCAGTTTCTTACAGGAAGGCACATCTCCCATACGCTCCCTTTTGCTGTTCTATCCGGTGGTCTCCGCATGGAACGATGCCTCTCCCTCTTGGAATACCTATCAGAAAGGAGCTGCTTTAGACGGCCCTTTGATGGAAGCCTTCAACCAAGCTTACACACAAGGGCAAGCCACACATCCCATGGCATCCCCATCCCTTTGCCCGGACAGCCTGCTCTCACGTCTGCCCCGACTGCTTCTCGTGGCTGCCGAACGCGACATCTTATGCGACCAAGGAAAGGCTTTCACCGACCACGTGAAACGCCTCGGCGTGACAGCGCACCGTGAAGTATTGCCAGGCACCGTCCATCTGTTCATCACCGTACCGGGACAAGAAGCTGCTTTCCGGCATGCCGTATCATTGGCAGAAAAATGGCTCACCTTACCCAAGAACGGACAGTAACCCCAAAATTAATCAGGCCGCGCCCTTCACGAGCACGGCCTGACCGTTTTTATCAAATACTTGTTTAATCCTTACACCATCAATGCGGCCACCAAAGCCAAGATGGCATAGAATTCCGGAAGGGCTGCATAAATCATCGTATTAGTCTGCACGTCGTGTCCCTGGGCAATGCCCACGATACCGTTCGCACAAATCTGCCCCTGACGGATACCGGAAATCATACATACCAGACCGACTCCCAAACCGATGCCTAACATCAACGGTCCCTCCGTCGTGAAATCACGCCCCATGGACATCAGGAAAGCCACAAAACCATACAACCCCTGTGTGGCCGGAAGGGCAGACAAAATCATGTAACTGGAAGATTTGGAAGGATTCTTCTTCAACGCCCCTTCGGCAGCATTTCCCGCAATAGTCGTACCGTAACAACTGCCGATACCGGCCAAGGCAAACATCAAGCCCAAACCGATGTAACCTAAAATTTCATTCATAATGTTCTAAATTTATTTGTGATTAATTGATTATTTGTTATTTACTATGCTGAAAGGCTCGTATGCCTCTCCTTTTCCGTCGTAGCCGGAGTTCTTGAAATATTCCACAAAGGTCAGACGAAGCGGGTGCACGAAAGCACTCAGGCAAGACATGGCGATGTTCAACGTATGGCCGAACACTAAAATCAGCCCGCAACCCAACCATCCAGGAACTCCGTACAATGCGTCTCCCGCACCGTCGCGTACCATAAAGGCCAACTGATTGAACACACCGCCCAACATACCGCCGGCCAACCCGAGGGCATACAGACGGATATAGGAAAGCACGTCGCCCATCAGCCCCGTAGCCATGTTATACGTGTCCCACAATCCGGCACCGATATTGGCAAAAACATTGCGGTGAAGGTTGTTCAGCAAATAAATGCCGATGGCCGCCACGCCGCCGATCACAAGGAAAGCCGTATTGGATACATTCTCCGAGATCACTTTCATAAAAGAAAGGCCGCCCGTACAGATGAAACCGACGACAAGCAGCAGCCATCCCCAATCAGAGAGCGACTCCTTGAAGCCGTAGCGCACCGTAGCACCGATGGCCTTCACCGTCATGGCGATGCAGATGTGCACTACGCCGATAATCAAGGCTAACAGCATTTGTTTGTCATAGCTCGTGTCGCCTATCTTACCCACGATCATGAATTGCTTCATCCACCCGGGCACATCTACGTCGAAGAGGCTCACCCCAAAGAACGTACCCAAAACGGCACCGAACACGGTGGTGGCCGCTCCCAACGTAATCACCAAGTTCATGATACCCTTCAAAGAGGAAGAAAGCTTGTGTTTCAGGAAAAATCCCAAAGCAATCAGCACCAATCCGTAACCTGCATCGCCCATGCAGAAGGCAAAGAACAACGTGAAGAACGGGGCGACCAACGGCGTGGGGTCAAACTCCGCATAGTCGGGCATGCCGTACATCTTCGTCAGCACCTCGTACATCCGTACGAATGCATTGTTCTTCAATTTAATCGGAGCATTGTCTTCCCTGCGCGCCGCACGTATCTCATAATAGACCTCCTGAGTGGAAAGGAAAGATTTCACTTCGGCTTCCTTGTCTTCCGGAATCCATCCTTGCAACACCATCAAACGGTTGTCGGCCACTTGTTCCGTGCCCAACACCACGCGGTCGAAAGCTATGGAGGTGCGCAATTCATCTTCATAACCACGAAGCCGGGCTACATAACCTTGCGCCAACCTCCCCATTTCATGTTCTATAGCGGCTATTCCTTCTTCTTTTTCACGTATCTGCTTCCGCAAATCCATCAACGAGACACAGGGCAGGCGCAACCGTTCGGCATCGAGCACCACCTCCTCGCCCACCGGCGTAAGGGTCACGAAATAGACCTTGCCCTTTTCACGGGTTACTTCAGTAGCATAATACAATGCCGCCCACTCTTCATTGAACGAACGTTCGGGGCAGACAAAGAAGCCCATGGCATAACCGATGTCCGACAAACCTTCGACACGCGCCGGGTCGAAGTCGCCCCAAGGCAACAGCGCAGCCTCATCCTTCCGCAAACGTTGGAGTTCCGCCTCTGCCTTATGCCGGGTTTCTTCCATCCTATCCAAATGCGACAAGATATCCGCCGCGCCACGGTTGTCGGCCAATGGATTGTCCGACACCGGCATAGCCTCCAGGCGGTTTATCCACTCTTTCACATGTTCCGTCCGCCTGAGTTTGGCTTCCAATTCTGACGTAGGTTCCACCACACCTTCCTGTGCCGTCTGTACATGCAATACCCCCAGTTCCTGCATCCGTTTCAAGAAAGCTTCGTACTCCTTATAATAAATAAGGAAAGTAAGTTTCTTCATCTTCGTAATCATGCCTCGGCCTCCTTTCTCTTCTCCTGAAGGGTTTTTAATATTTTCTGGGAAGACTTGGACAAGTTTTCCTCATCCTCCATGAAACGTTTGATTTTCCGTAACGCATCCTCATAACCGGGTATCTGCACCTTCTCGAAAAGGTTCACCTTCTGGGTCGTTTTCTTGCGCGAATACTCCAACAGGTCGAGCTTGGCCTGCACGAATTCCTTTTCTATGGCCGTCCGCGCCAGGCCGCGCAACAAAGAAATCCCGTCATAATACCACTTGGGACTGCTGAACATACTGAACGGACGCACCTCCAGTTCCACACTGTTCAGCACCGGCACCCGCACCCCGGCTATCTTTTTTACGCCTAAATCCACGTCCTTGACTCCGACTATCGTCGGGTCAAATTCGCTCCATAATGCAAACATCGCCTCGTAAGCCTGAATCTGCGCCTCCAGGTTGCGTGCCAGTTCCGCCGCTTCCGCCTTGCACTTCTTCACCTCCATGCGCAACGCACTCTCCTTGTTCTTGATGATAGGCAGCGTGCGTACACGCATCTTGAGTTGTTTTTCAAGCTGCTGCAACGAGGTTTTGTTATATTGAAATTTAATGGCCATATCCTTCCGATTTATTTCGTCCAGAACTCATCCACCAGTTCCTTCTTGATGTTCACCTCCTCGGGTTTGAAGTACTTGGCAAACAGCCCCCAAGTCACATCTAGCATCTCCGTGGTATTCAGGTTCACGTCGATGGCCAACAGCTTGTCTGCATAATCCTTGGCAAAAGAAAGCGTACGGTTATCGTAGTCCGTCAGGTCAAATCCGTTTTCCATCTTGGTCTTGGCGTTGGCGGCATCCGCATACAAACGTACGGCCGCATTCATCACCTGCGGATGGTCTTTACGGGTTTTCTTACCGGCCACCAACTGTTTCAGACGGGACAACGAACGGAACGGGTCCACGATGACCTTGCCGATATCGCTGTCGCGACGCAAGAAAAGCTGCCCTTCGGTGATATATCCCGTGTTGTCCGGCACGGCATGCGTGATGTCGCCCCCGCTCAACGTCGTCACGGCGATAATGGTAATGGAACCGCCTGAGGGGAATTGCACGGCTTTCTCGTAAATCTTGGCCAGGTCCGAGTACAACGAACCGGGCATGGAGTCCTTCGACGGAATCTGGTCCATACGGTTGGACACTATGGCCAACGAGTCGGCGTATGAGGTCATGTCGGTGAGCAGCACCAATACCTTCTCATTCTTTTCCACAGCGAAATACTCGGCTGCCGTCAAGGCCATGTCGGGCACCAACAGACGTTCCACCGCAGGGTCCTCGGTCGTGTTCATGAAACTGACGATACGGTCGAGCGCACCGGCATTCGAGAACACGTTTTTGAAATAAAGATAGTCGTCGTTCGTCATACCCATGCCGCCCAAAATGATTTTATCGGTCTGCGCACGCAGGGCCACCATGGCCATCACCTGATTGAAAGGTTGGTCCGGGTCGGCAAAGAACGGTATCTTCTGGCCGGACACCAACGTGTTGTTCAGGTCGATACCGGCAATACCCGTCGCAATCAATTCGGACGGCTGCTTGCGGCGCACCGGATTCACCGACGGACCACCGATTTCCACTTCCACGCCTTCCACTTCCGGCCCCCCGTCAATGGGATTACCGTAAGCATTGAAAAAGCGACCGGCCAGTTGTTCGCTCACTTTCAGGGTCGGAGCCTTGCCCATGAACACGACTTCCGCATCCGTAGGGATACCGCCCGTACCCTCGAACACCTGCAGCGTCACTTCGTCACCGGCAATCTTCACCACCTGGGCCAACTTGCCGTCCACCATAGCCAATTCGTCGGCCCCCACGCCCGTAGCCTTCAGGGTACAAGTGGCCTTCGTAATCTGGCTTATCTTCGTATATATCTTTTGAAATGCTTTTGTTGCCATAACTTTCCTGATTAATTATTGCCTTTCCGCCACCATCTCACGAATCTGGCGTTTATAGTCTTCGAACTTCTCACTCTTGAATTCCGCGTAGTTCATCTGCTTGCACAGGTTGATGAGCTTCTTGAAATAATCCATGACTTCAAGGAAACCGTCGAACTTGTACTCGGCGCGGCAAATGTCCACCACCAGATTCAGGATGTCTTCCTGGCGTTCCATCGGTGTCACGGCATCCACCTCGTCGAAAGCGTCCTGCTGTAGGATAACATAGTCGATGACTTCCGACTTCCAGAATATCACGTGATACTCCACAGGTACGCCGTCGTCACCCAAGATATTAATCTGCTCGGCAATCTCCTTTCCTCTCAAAAGGCGTGTCTTGAGTTCGTTCACTTTCGCTGTCCATTCACCGTTAATGCGCTTCGATATATATTCTTCAAACTCGGGATATTCGATATACTTGGAATAAGAATCTATCGGGTTCACGGCCGGATAACGTTTCTTGTCCGCACGGTCCTGCTCCAACGCATAGAAGCAACGCGCCACCTTCTTTGTGTTTTCCGTCACGGGTTCCTTCAAGTTACCGCCGGCCGGCGAAACCGTACCGATGAACGTAATGGAACCCACTTCGCCGTTGTTCAAGTACACATAACCTGCACGACCGTAGAAGTTGGAAATGATGGCGGACAAATCCATCGGGAAAGCATCCGGACCCGGCAGTTCCTCCATACGGTTGGACATCTCGCGCAAAGCCTGCGCCCAACGTGAAGTGGAATCGGCCATCAAGAGGACGCGCAATCCCATGGAACGATAGAACTCGGCAATCGTCATGGCCGTGTATACCGATGCCTCACGGGCAGCCACAGGCATGTTGGACGTGTTGGCGATAATGATGGTACGCTCCATCAACTTGCGTCCCGTGTGCGGGTCCACCAGTTCGGGAAACTCCGTAAAGATTTCCACCACCTCGTTGGCACGCTCCCCGCAGGCGGCAATGATAACGATATCGGCCTCGGCCTGCTTGGAGATGGCGTGTTGGAGCACCGTCTTTCCCGTACCGAACGGCCCCGGAATAAATCCCGTGCCCCCCTCTACAATCGGATTCATCGTATCAATGGTACGTACGCCCGTCTCCAATAATTTAAACGGACGCGGCTTTTCCTTATAATTGGTCATGGCCACTTTCACCGGCCATTTCTGCACCATGGTCACGGCAATGTCCTCACCGTCTTCTCCCGTCAACACGGCTATCGTGTCTTCGCACAAATAGTCGCCCTCCGGAACAATGCTTTTCACCGTAGCCGCGCCCTCCATGGCTATCGGTGCCATGATTTTCAGGGGTTGGTAGTTTTCCTCCACCTCTCCCAACCAGGCTGAAGCCTCTACTTTGTCGCCGGGTTTCGCAATGGGCTTGAAATGCCACTTTTTGTCTTTATCCAACGGATAAGTGTACTGCCCGCGACGCAAGAACACACCTTCCATCTTGTCCAAGTCGTTCTGCAAACCGTCGTAGTTCTTGGAAAGCATCCCCGGCCCCAACGTCACTTCGAGCATGTGCCCGGTAAATTCAGCCTCAGCCCCGACTTTCATGCCCCGGGTGCTTTCAAACACCTGCACGTATGCATTCCGACCGACCACCTTAATCACTTCGGCCATCAGACGGTCTCCGCCTGTCGTGATGTAGCAGATCTCATTCTGTGCCACCGGGCCGTCCACTTGAATGGTCACGATATTGGAGATGACTCCAATCACTGTACCTCTTGTTGCCATATCATTATTTTCGTTTTTTATTTCTTAAATTCTTGGGGAATCTCGACTTCGTCCTTCAGCTGTTCCACTAAACTGCGGAACACTTTCCCGCCGCGTTCCTTATCGATATGTGTCCATCGCTCTATGATGTCCAACTTGATGAGAAAGGCAAAGAGGCGTTCCACTGAAAAATAACAGAAGAAAGTACGGTTTTCCAACCATTCCCATTTCAAAAAATCCAATTTACGTTCCTTCTCCACCGGGTCGGACATCTCATGGATACGTATCACGTCGTCCATATAATCCAGTTCCGTACCCAACCCGAAATCCCGTGCTCCCGAAACAGCCAAAGCCTTCGTCACCGCATCGTCGCCCACCAGATAGGAAACCGGATTGAATCCGTACTTCCGAGCCGTAAGGGCTATCAGGATATTGTTCACATTCCGGTTGAATGCGAACCAATCTTTTGTAAAACGATTCTTGAACGTGCCCGCATAACGGTAATATGCCGCCGAAAGGACATCTTCCGGCAAGCGTTCCTGCACTTCTTTCAAGGTAGCATACTCTGCCATGAACTCGTAAAAATAAGCAGGCAACACACGGCCTTGCTCATCACCGGCCTTCACCTTCTCCATGGCTTCGGGCCACGCTTCACGCGGAAACATCGCCCGTTCGTCAAACGCCGCCCCGTCTCCTTCGGCCAACCATGCCAACAAGTTGCGATGGTCGTAACGCAAGAAAAACAAAGCCACTAGCTTCTTATCTGTTTCGGAAAGTTGCGGCCAATAGTCCTCTTTGAAGTCTGCCACCGTAAAATTCAGTTTGGCATCATCGGGGGACACGTCGGGCATACTTGCCACTAAACCATAATAATTCTTCATGCAGATGGATTTAGAAGAGCATTTCTATCAATTTCGGACGGAGGAAATCCTTGAAATAAGCTGCAAATTCCTCTTCGCCGAAATTCACCTTATAAGAACCGTCGGACGGAGAAACCGAAAACGCGGCCGCCTTTCCGTTCACTTTCTCTATCTTCACCCCTTTATCCAACAAGTCTTTCGCGTGGGCACGGAAATAAGCGGTAAGCCCGTCGGCATCCGAAGCTGAAATCACCATGTCTCCGCCTGCGGCCCAATTCTTGGCCACAGCCACCATGAAGTTACCCATGAAATCCTTATTGCCCATAAGCTCCTTCACCGTATCCTTTACCAGTTTGTCGGAAACGACATTCACAATCTCCGATTTCAATGCATTCAAAGCCTGCCCCGCATACAGTTTCAATTCTGATTTCGTATTGGCCTCCAGTTCCTGAGCCTGCTTACGCGCCTTATCCACGATTTCCTCCGCCTCCTTTCGTGCTTCCGCCACCAACTTATCGGCTTCCGCCTTTGCTTTTTCCACTAAGCGCATGCCCTCGGCATTCCCTTTTTCCACCCCTTCGCGATAAAGCTTATCGGTCAATTCTTGAATCTTTTCCATTGTATTTTCGGTTTATCTATTCGCCATTTTTCATTTTGTGCACTAAAAGTAGGCATATTTTTCCGTATGGCAAAGCCCAAAGAAAGAACATTTTCATCTATTTAAGGAAAACATGCTGAATAGCATAAAAATACAGAGAAAAAAGACAATGGCGTTAAATATTCTCTACCTTTTTTGAAAGATTATGCAAATAAAGCCTTATCTTAGCTGTCTCAAATTCCACGAATCCGTATATAAACCCAGATAACCTCCGACCAACCGTCATGGCAGAAAAGACACTAAAAGAAAAGACTGCAAAAGGCCTGATGTGGGGCACCATCAGCAGTGGGGCACAATTGGTGCTAGGCACCTTGTTCGGCATCTTCCTTGCCCGCATCCTCTCACCATCGGATTATGGCATGGTGGGTTTGCTGACCGTTTTCTCACAAATCGCCTCCATATTGCAAGACAGCGGTTTCAGAACCGCTTTAGCCAACCGCAGGCAAATCGTACATGAAGACTACAACGCCGTATTCTGGTTCAACGTGGCAACCGCTTGTGCCATGTACTTGTTGCTCTTCTTTCTGGCCCCGCTGATTACGGAATTTTACCAACAATCGGATGCTGCCGCCCATCAGGACTTGTCCGAACTGACCCCGTTGGCACGTTTCTCCTTTTTAGGTTTCGTGATGGCCAGCTTGGGCACGGCGCACTACGCCTACCTGTTCCGCACGTTGCAGGTCAAGCAAAAGGCCATCATCACCGTGATTAGCCTCACCACATCCGGCGCCATCGGCCTTACGATGGCCTTAAAAGGATATGCCTATTGGGGATTGGCAGCCCAAGGCATAGCTTTCACCACCTGCAACACCATTCTTTTCTGGTATTTCTCGAAATGGCGCCCCACCCTGCCGGTATCTTTCCGTCCCTTAAAAGAAATGTTCGGTTTCAGCAGCAAGCTGTTGGCCAACGACATTTGCAGCAATATCAACGGCAACATCCTGTCCGTCATGTTAGGACGTTTCTATGCCGTACACGATGTCGGACTTTATAACCAAGCCAACAAATGGACGGGCATGGTGAGTTCCATGGTAATCGGCACCCTAAAAGACGTAGCCCAACCCGTATTGCGCGATGTGGAAACGGAACGCGAACGCCATAAGCGGGTATTCCGCAAAATGCTACGTTTCAACGCTTTTTTGATTTTCCCGTCCCTCTTTGGAATGGCATTGATTTCGCGCGAACTAATCCTGATTACCGTCACAGAGAAATGGTTGGACTGCGTCCCCATCATGCAGATTCTGTGCATCGGGGCATTCACGGGACCGATACAATACTTGTGCGCCAACCTGGTCATCACCAAAGAACGTTCGGACTTGGTGCTATGGAACACCATCGGCACAGGCATCGCGCAGATTGGAGCCATATTCTTTTCTTACCCTTACGGCATCCAAACCATGGTGTGCGTGTACACTGCCATCAATATCGCCTGGCTCACCGTATGGTTCTATTTCGTCCGGCACGAAATCGGCCTGCGCCTGTGGGAAGCCGTCCTCGACCTGTTTCCATACGCCGCAATGGCCGCGTTGGCAATGGCCGTGACCGCCTTTATCACTTCACCGATAGAAAACGCCTACTTGCTGTTAGGAACAAAAGTCTTCACAGCCGCCCTGCTTTATGGAGGACTGATGTGGCTTAGCGGTTCGGTCACGTTCAAGGAGTGCGTCAACTACTTACGGCATAAAAAGCAAGCATGACCGTCATAACGGGGACACCTCTAGCACGCCGTCCATAGCATAAGCAACAGTTCATCCAACAATAGCCTCTATTCCCAACAAGATGGCTCCCCGACTACAGAATAACTATTCAAACTTCATCATATCCACCAGTCGGACAAAATAATCATTAGACCAAATGTCGAGTTCCTTGGGATTCCTGACAAAGGGAAGAACATCACTCTTTACCTGATTGATGTTCGCTAAAGCCAATCTGTCTTTCAATTGAGCCATGAATGCCTCCTGCCCGATTTCTTCATTGTTGAATTGGCGGACACGCTCTGCGAGATGGGCAAAATCAAGAGGTACATTGTGACGGACATACCATTCGAAATCATACCAGTCACGACCTTTCACCCTGTTTTTCCAACCCCTGTACACCAATGCGTGCATCTTTCCTGCAAACAGATCCGGCAAAGTGAAACAGCGTGTCATGAAAGAGTGAGGCTGTAAAAGCAAATTCTGCTCTGTCCTGAAATTCAATGGTGGCTGGGTATAAACCTCAATTTTGATTTTTATGGATTTATCGGTCTGGAAAGATACATCATATACATCCGTATGTCTTTCAGGAAAGCGGATTCCACCTTGCCAAAACCCTTTTTGTCTTTCCTTTTAGAGCCTGTTTAAATTTTATTCAATAACATCCTAATGGATGCCAGTTTTACCA